>ERZ888423.638-NODE-638-length-35161-cov-31.694183_pt1 | contig 35161 bp, 32 predicted proteins | sample MGYA00520523_ERZ888423 | MGnify/ENA primary metagenome ERZ888423 (study PRJEB32303, sample SAMEA104408611) | aquatic metagenome | biome: Brackish water; feature: Pelagic; material: water | place: Baltic Sea | collected 2014-06-08T10:24:00 | depth 30,27 m ...
CAGGTCAGGACTGGAGGAGACAGATGCCGGCACAATCGGTTTTGCCATATGGCAATGTTAGCACTGCCATATGGCGTAGCCATTCAAGCGACACGCGGGAGCCTCCAGCATTTCCGCGGCCCCCGACCATCGCAAGGTCCATGTTGAGTTCCTAGCCAATAGGAGCCAAAGCAAGGGATACAGCGCAGAACTTTAGCCTTGGAATCACACGACCACACTACATCAATCTATTCCGCAAGCGAATGACGCTGAGCACTAGAGTCTTCGTGTTGCTTGCGGCAAATCTGCCAGTCATCTTCGGGTGAGCCGTACGCTCCACAGGCTGGCAGGCATCACGGCACCACGTCACCGAAGAGGTCTTTCACTGGAATTGGTCCATCGTGATGTGACCAGGCTGCGCTTTAAACCGCGAAAGCCATTCGACTATTGCCGGAAAGGTTGATAGGTCGAACCCACCTTCATTTGCCACATGCGTATAGGCGTATAGGCGTATAGGAATATATCGACAACAGTGTAGTTTTGGCCCACTAAATATGGAGCAATTCTCAGCTGCCGCTCCATCACCTGTAACGCCTTCTTTCCTCCGTCTTGTTTTGGTTCGTATTCCTGCCCTCGTGACTCTGGAAGGCCAAGATACTTATTGATAGAGCAGGCCACCGCGATTTAGGATTCGTGGTTGTTCTGTTCAAAGAATTGCCATTGGAGTACCCACGCCTTGCTCACCCGCTTCGAGATTCAGCAACAGCGAGGCGGAACCCAGTGAAAGCAGGCTGAGGCCCTCCACCAGAGCGATCGGAGCGACCATTCCCCCCAGAACGGTGAGCCCCAGCAGCGGTGGCAGGTCTTGCCGTTGTACCTGGTATTCCTGTTCGTGATCGCGCACGACTCCCCGCACCACCAGCAATGCGAAGGCGGCTCCGGCATAAAGAAGTGCGGCGATCATCAGCGGCGAACCTGCTCCGCTCACCACGCTGATCAACGGAGCGCTGAGGCCGAAGCACAACGCAGCCAGCAGGCCTGCGATCAACCCTTGCCGCTGGGGATTGGGGCTGATCACCAAGGCCCAATTGCTCCCCATTCCGTCATGCCTCGCTCACGGCTGGCTTAAGGCGGGGCAACAACCAGCCGCCGAACGCGGCATAAAGAGCCGGCAGCACCAGCAGGGTGAGGGTGGTGGAGGTGATCAGCCCGCCCAACACCACAATCGCCAGCGGTTGCAGGATCTCGTTGCCGGCCCCGAAGGCCAGGGCCAGGGGCAACATGCCCAGGGCGGAAGTGAGCGCCGTCATCAGGATGGCGTTGAGGCGCTGCAGGCTGCCGGCGCGGATCACCTCCTTGAGCTCCATGCCTTCGGTGTGGCGGCGGTTGTAGTTGTCCACCAGCAGCAGGCCGTTGCGCACCGCCACCCCGAACAGGGTGATGAACCCGATCAGCGAGGCCACCGAAAGCACACCCCCACTGAGCAGGATCGCCACCAGGCCCCCAACAAGGGCCAGGGGCAGATTGATCAGGATGGCGATTGTGGCCGGCAGGGATTGCACAGCCACGAACATCAACACGGCGATCACCACCGTGGCCAACAGGCTGTAAAGCACCAGGTTGGCGGTGGCCCGCTCCTCCGATTCGAACTGCCCGCCATAGCGGATCAGGTAGCCGCTTGGCAGCTTGATCGTGTTGTTGATGGTGTTCTGGATGTCGCCCACCACCGTTCCGAGCGGCCGCCCGCTCACATTGGCAGACACCACGATCAAGCGGGACACATCCTCCCGGTTCACCACATTGGCGCCCAGGCCGTTGTCGATCCGGGCGAGGGAACCCAGTGGCAGCAAGGAGCCGGCGGGGGTGGCGATCGGGATGGCCCGCAGCGCATCGAGGCTGTTACGGGCTGCCTCCGGCAGCATCACCACCACATCGGTGCGATCGGTGCCGTTGCTCACCACCTGGCCCACCGTCTTGCCATTGAGGGCAATCTCCACTGCCGCGGCGAGTTGCTGCATCGTGAGCCCATTGGCGGTGGCAGCCTTGCGATCGAAAACAATCTGCACCTGCTGGATGGGCAACTGGGGTTCGAGCTGCAGATCCACCACCCCCTCGATCGGCTCGATCGCCCCGCGCACCTGCTCGCCGATCCTGCGCAGCTCCGCCAGATCGGGCCCGTAGATCTTGATCGCGATCGCGCTGCGCACCCCCGAGAGCACCTCATCCATGCGATGGGAGATGAAACCGCCGATGTTGGGGGCTACACCTGGCAGCTTCAGGAAGGCTTGGCGAAGTTCGGCGATAGCGGCAGGGCGATTCATCATCGCCTGATCGCTCAACTCCACATCCACATGGGCCAGATTCACCCCAGCGCCATCAGCATCGCCGGGGGCCCGGCCCGCCCGCACCTGCACCCACGCGAACAGCGGGTTGGCCTTGACGGTGTTGGACAACGCCAATCCAGCGCGGTTGGTCATCTCCAGGGACACGCCGGGATAAAGCACCATCGAGTTCACCAGCGATTTCTCGCGAAACTCCGGCAGGAACACCCGAGCGAGGCTGGGCAGGACGGCGCAGGCCCCCACCACCACGGCAAGGGCCACGGCCAGCAGCCGTTTGGGGGAGATCAGCGCCTTCTCCAGCAGGGGCCGATAAGCCCGCTCGGCCCAGGTGGCGATCCAGGTGTTCTCAGTGGGGAGCCGCGTGTTCGCCAGCAGAATGCCGCAGAGCGCAGGCGAGAGGGTGAGCGCCACCAGGGTGGAGGCCGCGATCGACAGTAGATAGGCCAGCCCCATCGGCGCGAAGATCCGCCCTTCCACTCCCGTGAGGCTGAAGATCGGCGCGAACACCACCGCAATGATCACGGTGGAGAGGATCACTGGTTGGCGCACCTCCACCGAGGTTTCGTACACCACCTGAAGGGGATTCCTGGGCTGGGCAGCAAGCTGATTGCGGCGTAGTCCGCTGTAGCAGTTCTCCATGTCCACGATTGAATCGTCCACCACCGAGCCGATCGCCACCACCAGCCCGCCGAGGGTCATGGTGTTGATCTCCAGCCCAAAGGCGCGCATCAGCATCAGGCCGATCAGCAACGAGAGGGGGATGGCACTGAGGGTGATCACGGCGGTGCGCCAGTTCATCAGAAACAGCAGCATCACCGCTGACACAATCGCGATGCCTACGATCAACGACATGCTCACGTTCCTGATTGCCGTATCAATGAAACTGGCCTGCCGGAAGCTGCGCGTCAGCTGAATGTCGCCCGGCAGGGTTTTGCTGAGGGCAGCGATTCGCTCCTCCACCTCGCGGGTCACCCTGGGCGTGTCGATGTCGGGCTGCTTGTTGATCATCAGCACCACCGCCGGCTTGCCGTTGAAGCTGCCATCACCGCGCTTGAGGGCGCCAGCCAGCCGTACCTCGGCCACATCCCCAAGCCGCAGCGGTTGTCCGTTGCGATCCATCACTACCGAATCGGCGAGCTCCTCAGGGCTGCTCGCCTGGCCATCGGCGCGGATCAGCTGCTCCTGCCCGCCCGCGATCAGAAAACCGCCGGGGGCACTGGCACTTGCCGCTACGGCCGCCTCAGCCACCGCCTGCAGCGACACCTGGCGGGCCTGCAGTTGCTGCGGATCAATCTGGATCTGCTGCTGGGCCTCCTCACCGCCATAAAGAGTCACTTGTGACACACCAGGCACTGCAAGGATCTGGTGGTTGAAGGTGGTGGCAACGATCCGGCGCAGTTCCATCGCCGTGGTGGGGCCGCCGCCACTAAGTGTGAAGGCGTACTGCAGGATCGTGCCCAGCGGCGACACCAGCGGCGAGATGGCCGGGGCGCTGGCATTGGCAGGCAGCTCCGCCTCGATCTGTTGAAGGCGTTCCGCCACCGATTGGCGGGCCCGGTTGATGTCGGCGTTCTGCGCAAACAGCACCTGCACCATCGACAGCCCCACCTTCGAGGAGGAGCGCACCGTTACCACCCCCGGCAGGCCGTTCACCGCCGATTCGATCGGCACGGTGATGCGCTGCTCCACCTCTTCTGGCGCCAGGCCATCGGCTGTGGTCTGCACATCCACCTGGGGCGGGGCAAACGGGGGGAACACATCCAGCGGCATGCGGCTGAGGATCGACAGGCCCCAGAGGGTGATCAAGAGCGCAGCCACCACCACCAGCCAGCGCCTGGCAATCGAGGTGCGGAGTGTCTGGTTCAGCAGGCGATTGAGCATGGAAGCAAGCAGAGAATGGGCGGAGCGGTCACACCGCAGAGCGCCTTACAGCGATCCGTCAGTAGAGGGATCAGTCAGTAGAGGGATCAGTCGGTGCAGCAATCAGTGCTTGTGGCCGCGTCGCGTGGCCACCACCCCGGCCAGCACAACCGCTACCGCCAGCGTCGCCGCACCGATCACCAGCGGGCTGGGGCTCCCCGAAGCTGGGGCGGTTGCAGCCGTGGCTGGGGGGGCGGCTGCCTCCGGGGTAGCCGCGGGGGCAGGCGGCTCGTCAGCGGCGGCGCCCTCACTCTTCTTCGACTCGGCATAAAGGGAGAGGGCCCCTTGAATCACCACCTCTTCTCCAGCCGTCACACCCTCACTCACTTCAATCTGGTCACCGCTGCTGGCGCCGGTCTTGATGAACACCGGGTCATAGGTGGTGCCGTACTTCACAAACACCAGCGGCTTGCCATCAGCCTTCACCACTGCAGCCACAGGAATCGACACCACCCCGCCGGTGGCAGTGGCAGAGGCCGTGGTGATTCCCAGCAGGGCATCGATCTCCCCATTGACCGGCACCTGGCGCACGTCTCCCTGCTGCTGAAACTCATCGCCATGGCCCACATGCGCCAGAGCCGTCTGAAGGCCCCCGGCGGCCAGGGCTCCAAGGCTGAGGCCAGCGGCCAGAAGAAACGCGCGCATGCTGCTGTGGCTGCCGCAGGGCAGGACAAGAACCTGCCGAGAATGCCGCAGGGGGGATGAAAAACAGGTGAAACCAGCCGTGCTCACTAGGATCGGCTCCAGCCGCCCCTGTGAGCGCCATGCCCCTGCGCCTCCTGCTGGTGGAGGATGAAGCCGAGCTGGCCGGGGCGATCCAGGCGGTGCTCAAGGCCGAGCAGCATGTGGTGGATCACGTGGCCGAAGGCGCCGGCGCCTGGAGCCTGCTGCGCAGCGAGCTGGCCACCTACAACCTGGCGATCATCGATTGGATGCTGCCGGGTCTGTCGGGCCTGGAGCTCTGCCGGCGCCTGCGCGGAGCGGGGCTCACCCTGCCGGTGTTGATGCTCACGGCCCTGGCTGATACGAAACACCGGGTGCAGGGCCTCGATGCCGGCGCCGACGATTACCTCAGCAAGCCGTTTGCGATGGAGGAGCTGCTGGCCAGGATCCGGGCTTTGCAGCGGCGGCAGCCCAACTACCGCGATCCGGTGCTGATTGCCGGCTGCTACGCCCTCGATCCCGCCGAAGGTTGGCTGAGCGTGGGGGCGCCCCAGACAACCACCCGGGTCCTGTTGTCTGCCAAGGAACGTCAGCTGCTGGCCTATTTCATGGAGCATCCCGGCGAGATCATTCCAGGATCACGCCTGCGCGCCCAGCTCTGGTCGCTGAATGAAGATCCGATCAGCAATGTGGTGGCCGCTCAGGTGCGGCTGCTGCGGCGCAAACTCGCCAGCCACGGGCTCACCAATCCGATCGAAACGGTGCCCTCCCAGGGTTATCGCTTCGAGCCGGAAGCGTAGGCAGCTTGCTGATGACGAGGCCAGCTGCCATTCGCCAGAGCCGCCTGCGGCTGGCGGCGGCCTATCTGCTGGTGATCGGAGCCATCCTGTACGGGGCCGGCCATGGAATGTCTGGCCTGCTGATGCGCGCCCACTGGTCGGCGATCAAAAGCGAGTTGGAAACCCTGGGCGGCACGCTGCACGACAGCCTCAAGCCGCTCCTGCCGGCAGAAGCCCGTCCTTCTGCCCAACTCCTCACCATCCTGCCCGGACTGTGCCTGGTGGGAGATCCCTGCCCGCTGCCGTCATCGCTGCTGCCGCGCCATGCGGTGAGCATCGCCGATCCAGAACGCTTTTACCTGCGCCTGCTTAACCGGCAGGGCAGGCTGATCGCCCATTCCCCCGGCTCCCCCAAGACCACGGCGGCAGGACCGGGCCCCGTCTGGACGGTGCTGGACGGGCAGGACGGCGAACGCTTCCTGCAGTATTCGATCCACCTGCATCGCTCCCACGCGCCCGCACCACCAAGTGCGCAACCAGCGGAATTGGCGGAGCTCGATTGGGGGTATCTGCAGATCGGCCGCAGCTTGCGCGGGCTGGATGCTGAAGGCGAACGGCTCTGGTGGGCGGCGCAGACGATCGTGCTGGTGGCGCTGCTGGTGGCTGGACTGGCGAGTTGGTGGCTCTCCGGCCTGGCGATGCAGCCGCTGCTGAAGGCCTACCGGCAGCAAGAGCAGTTCAGCGCTGATGCGGCCCATGAATTGCGTGCCCCTGTGGCCAACCTCCTGGGGGTGGTGGAGGCCCACAACAGGGTCGCTCCTGAGGAGCAGAAGGCCGGAAACGACATGCTGGCCGTGGTGTGGGGCCAGGCGCAACGGCTGAATCGCCTGATCACCGACCTGCTGCTGCTCGCCCAGCTGGAAGCGCCGGAGCCGGCAGCGGCCCTGCAGGAATGCGACATCACCCAGATCGCTGCTGACCTGATTGAGGAAACCGCTGAGGCGGCAAACGCCGCTGGCGTGACGGTGCAGCTGATCAACAACAACGAGGCCGCGATCCGGGTGCGTGGAAGTGAAAGGGAGCTTTACCGGCTGGTGTCAAACCTGCTGCTGAACGCGGTGAACTACACACAACCGGGCGGAACCATTTCAGTGAGCCTGCGGCGCGAACGGCACCAGCTGGTGCTGCAGGTGAAAGACAGCGGCATCGGCATCAGCACGGCCGATCAGCAACGCATCTTCGATCGCTTCTTCCGCAGCGACCCCAGCCGCTCACGCCAACAAGGCGGCACCGGCCTGGGTCTCTCGATCGTGGCGGCGATCGTGCGACGCCATCACGGGCAGATCTCAGTGGCCTCGACGTTGGGCAGCGGCAGTGTGTTCATAGTGAAGCTGCCTGCCACGGGCAGCGGCTCATTCAGAGCGGCTCTCCTCCAGCAGACTCCGCCACCAGCTGCTTGAACATCACGAAGACATCCACAAAACCAAGGGTGTGGTGCGCAAACGCGCCGGGCAAGCGACCCACAATGGCGTAGCCCAAGTGCTGCCAGAGCCGCACAGCGCGGTGGTTGGTGGAAACCACAAAGTTGTATTGCATGGCCCGAAAACCCATGGCAATGGCGAGGCGTTGCGAATGCTCACACAAGGCCGTGGCCACACCTTGGCCCGCAGCAGCCTCGGCCACCATGTAGCCACAGTTGCAGACATGGGAACCCAAACCCGGCTGATTCGGACGGAGGAAGTAAGTGCCGAGGATGTCTCCAGGTTCTGAAACCGCCAACAACGTGGCCGTTGGAATGTCGATCCAGGCTTGGTGAGCATCAGCTTCACTGATGTCCGGCGGATAAACGTAGGTATCTCTACCTGAGAAGGTGGCTCTCAACAGGGTGAACAAAGCGGGCCAGTCTGAAGCCACATACGGACGAATGGTGATCATCTTGGTGCCATGCCTGATGTCATTTTACAAGTACCCATCGGCATGGTCAACGCGGCACCTCACGTTGATGCGAAACACCACATCAGCGGAATGCAGAACGGAGTGCAAGCACGTCAACTGGGTTGAAGATCGATGTAGCTGAGACCTCGCCGTAGTAGGACGGCCCATCTGCATCCCAAGACAAGGCTAGAGGCAGTACGCCTCCCATCCACAGACAAACCATGGTCATGGAGAAGGTTCAGCCCATCTCTGTGTGGGTCCAAACGTATGGATGCAGCAGTTCTGCTGCAGTGCGGATGGCCTTGAAAGGCGTCGATAGACTTCAACCGAGTGGATCATCGAAGGATGCAGGCACGAATATGCGAATCGCACAGATTTCAACCCTTCATGAAAGAGTGCCACCAATTGGTTACGGTGGAACAGAAAGAGTTGTGCACTACCTCACCGAAGAATTGGTGAGGCGTGGCCATGAAGTCGTACTGTTTGCCAGTGGTGATTCCCTGACCAGCGCACAGTTATGCCCCTGCGTTCCTCAAGCTCTACGCCTGGGTGGAGCCAGCGGCGATCCAACTGTTCACGACATGATCCAACTCGACCATGTGATCGCGCAACTCGATAGCTTTGATGTTCTTCACTTTCACAACGGACATTACCATTTCCCGATCGCTGAATTGCTGGGCGTCCCCCATCTGAGTACCATTCACGGCCCCTTGCATGCGTCGGAGCAGAGAACGCTCTACGACCACTTTGATCAGGTGCCGTTGGTCTCAATTTCCGCAACCCAGCGTCTGCCGGTGCCTGCTGCCAACTGGCTCGGTACCGTTTATCACGGCCTCCCCACTGATCTGTATCACTACGAAGCCAATCCAGAACCCTATCTGGTTTTCGTCGGTCGGGTTTCGCCGGAGAAACGTCTGGATCGCGCCATTGCGATCGCCACAGCGGTGGGCCTGCCCTTGAAGGTAGCCGCCAAGATCGATCCTGTCGATGCTCCCTACTATCACGCCCAGATTGAACCTCTGTTGCACAACAATCCGCTGGTGGAGTTTGTGGGGGAGGTGGATGATGCTGGCAAGCAGGAGCTACTGAGCCACGCATTGGCCCTGCTGTTTCCGATCGATTGGCCTGAGCCGTTCGGCCTGGTGATGATTGAGGCGAATGCCTGTGGCACCCCAGTGATCGCCTGGCGCAACGGCTCCACGCCCGAAATCATCCGAGAAGGAGTGAACGGCTTTCTGGTGGAGTCGATTGAGGGGGCGATTGCTGCCGTGCGTCAAGTGGAGCAGCTGGATCGCTCGCGGGTTCGCAGCCATTTTGAGGTGTGCTTTTCAGTGGGGCGCCAGGCAGAAGATTATGAACAGCTATACCGGCACTTGATCCAGGCACGTCGCAGCCATAGTCCCGCCCATCGCATGTCAGTGCATGCCTGAACCCCTTCCTCCCTTCGTTCTCAAGAACGAGGAAACCTTCGCCGTACTGGACTCACGCGGCGAGATCAGCCCTGAACTTCAGCACGATGCTGGCATCTTTCACCGCGGCACCCGCCACATCAGCCGGTTGCAGGTGTTGCTGTGGAATGAATCACCGATGGTGCTGAGCTCTACGGAGCTCGGTGCGATGGGTGTGCTGGTGAGCCATCTCACCAACAACAACGAGCGGAGCACTGGATCGGCGGCGATGAGCATTCATCTGGAGCGCACTACTGTGCTCACAGCGACGGCTTGCCTCCAACAGTTCTGCTTCACCAGTTATGAAGGCCGCCCGGTTCAGATGCCGCTGACGCTGCGACTGGACGCAGATTTCTGCGACATCTTCGAAGTGCGGGGATATCAGCGACCCCAGCGTGGCCGCACGGTGAGGCGTGGCAGCGACGGGGCGCTAGAACTGCTTTACAGGGGCCTTGATGGCGAAGATCGGATCACGCTGCTGCGCATGAGCGATCCGGTTCAAGATGTCAATGCAGAAGACATCGGTCTTGTGCTGACTCTCGAGCCAAGGCAAACCTACCGACTGTTTCTGGTGCTGGATTTCCATCCCGCCGCTGAACCACTTGGGGCTGAAGAGCACTACAACGCGGCGATGGCCGCCACCATCCAGCGCTTCCGGGATGCGCGGCGCCGCGCCGCCACAGTGGTGAGCGACAATCCGGCCTTCAACAGCTGGCTGCTGCGCTCGTTCTCGGATGTGCACCTGCTGGCCAGTCAGGTGGAAGACGGCCTCTATCCCTATGCCGGGGTTCCTTGGTTCAGCTGCCCGTTCGGGCGAGACGGACTGATCACAGCCCGCCAGATGCTGATGGTGGAACCGCGGCTAGCTCGGGGGGTACTGGGGTATCTGGCGCGCCGCCAGGCCCTGGTAGTGGATCCAGCCCACGATGAGGAGCCCGGCAAGATTCTGCACGAATCACGGCTGGGTGAAATGGCAGCCCTGGGGGAGGTGCCGTTCTCCAGTTATTACGGTGCCGTGGATTCAACACCGCTCTTTCTGATGCTGGCGGGGGATTATCTGTGCCGTAGCGATGATCGCGACTTCATCATCGGGCTGCTGCCCGAGCTTGAGGCAGCGATGGGCTGGATTCACAGAGCAGAAGCCAGCAGCAGCGATGGTTTTCTTCGCTATCTGTGCACCGCCGATGGAGGTCTGAGCAATCAGGGCTGGAAAGATTCCGACGATTCGATTCACCACGCCAACGGACAGCTGGCGGAAGGTTCGATTGCGCTCTGTGAAGTGCAGGCCTATGCCTACGGGGCACGCCGTTCGCTCGCGTCAATCTTCCAGTGCCTGGGTCGGGCCAATGAAGCTGAGGCCCTGCGCGAGGAGGCTGCTGCACTTCGCCAGCGCTTTCATGCCGCCTTCTGGGCTCCATCAATCGATTCCTATGCGCTCGCACTGGATGGGGACAGCCAACCCTGCAACGTGAGGGCTTCCAATGCCGGCCATTGCCTCTGGACCGGCATCGCCACGCCAGAGGCGGCCGCGGCGATCGCGCGGCAATTGATGGCCCCCACCAGCTTCAACGGCTGGGGAGTGCGCACATTGGATGAACGGGAGTGCCGCTATAACCCGATGAGTTATCACAACGGATCGGTGTGGCCCCATGACAATGCCTTGATTGGCATGGGTTTGGCTCGCTACGGCCACCGCTCAGAAGCTTTGCAGATTCTCACCGGTCTGTTTGAAACCGCCAGCGCCGTGCCGATGTTTCGCTTGCCGGAACTGTTCTGCGGCTTCTCGCGGCGCGATGAGGAGGGGCCCACCTTCTACCCGGTGGCCTGTAGTCCGCAGGCCTGGGCCAGCGCCAGCGTGTTCGGCCTGCTGGAGGCGGTCACCGGGATGTCAATTGAGCGGGAAGCGGGCAGCCAGAGGGTGCAAGTGCGCCTGCGAAATCCCTGTTTACCAAAAGGCCTCAACCTGCTCGACATCAACGGGTTGCGGCTGGGAGAAGAGGAGATCAATCTTCAGTTCCACCGCAGCGACCATGACGTGGGCGTGCTGGTGCGCAGCCGTACACCAGGAGTGGATGTGCTGGTCATGAAATGAGAGCGTCAGTCACTAGGGTGCAAGGCTGGGTGCAACACGAAGGCACTGAGCCTTAGTAGAACAACAGAACTGGCGAGGTTTCAGCAACGGCGTTCCCAACACCGGCAAGGGCGAGGGCTGAGGGTGCGTGAGGGCTCGGCATAATGCCGCAATGGCAAGGCAGCGCGTCTTCGGTATCAACGTGAACACCAGGAGCGCTGTGGTGGGTATGGGAACCGCTCTGTGGCTGGCTGTCGGGACAGCCCTGCCGGCAGCCGCAGTGAAGCCGGTGTTGCGAGTGGGCGTGGTGGATGGTGCACCACCCTGCAGCTACAGGGATGCCGGTGCCTGGCGGGGTCTGGCCGTTGATCTGTGGAACCGAATCGCCACACGGGAACAACTCCCCTATGTGGTGTCGGAGTGGCCTTCGGTGCGGGAGATGCTGGAGGCCAGCCGTGCTGGACGCCTCGATGTAGCGGTGGGCTGCCTCAATGTGTCGCCAGACCGGCTGGAGCGTTACCGCTTCAGTCTTCCCTTCCAGGAGGATGGGTTGGCGGTGATGGTGCTGCAGAGCCGCTTGGATCTGGGACGCTCGTTTATCGGTGCCCTGTTCACTCCCACCTTGCTGCAACTGCTGGGGGGCTATCTCCTGGCCATAGGGGCGCTGTCGCTGCTCACCTGGCGTGTGGAGGATTATGCCCAACAGCCCCAGACCCTCAGCGAAGGGCGACTGCGAGTGTTCAGCAAGTTGTTTCAGGTGCTGGCCACCGGCCCTGGCAGCAACACGCTTGTTGCCACCACCCGGGGCAATGGTGTGGTGCTGATGGCCTACATGGTGCGGATCGTGTCAGCGTCGTTGCTGGTGGGCTACCTCACGGTGAATGTGGCACGGGACGTGCAGGGAACTGCCAGCGGTGGTATTCGATCAGAGGAAGATCTGCGCGGACGGCGGGTAGGGGCACGCCAAGGCACGGTCAGCGAAGGGTTGCTGAATGGACTGAACACTGACAGCAATGACGCAACGATCACGATCGTGCCAGTGACCAACATTCGAGCAGGGCTGGATCTGCTCCTGGATCTGCGCATTGATGCATTGCTAGGAGATAACCTGCAGTTGAGTTATCTACAGCTACATGCTCAGGCGAAAGGATTTGTGCCCAGCCTGGCATTGCAGGGGATTCGGCCTGAATCACAGGCCTTTGCCTTTTCGCCGCGCCTACCCGTAGCCACTACAGAGCGGATTGATCAATCAATCAGCCAGTTCAAACGCAGCGGACTGGTGAGCAGCTTGCGGCAACAAGCCACCGAGCTCGGCTCCACCCACAATCGGTAGCGCTGATGAAAACAAGCGTCGAGTCGATAGCAAGGACATGGCAGGCCGTTGCATACTGGCTGGCCGCCGCATGCCAGCCATGAACGAATTGTTGAATCAGCTCCAAGCCCTCGAACTTGAATTGCATCATCCAGGCGTCCATTGCAGCCGGGAGCGCTTGGAGCAGCTGCTCCATCCACGCTTTCATGAAGTAGGCCGCTCTGGGCGACCTTACAGCAGGGATACGATCATCAACTACCTGGCTGCCCTGGACACGCCACCAGCTGTACGCTCCGATGCTTTTACGGTGGATAAGCTTTGCTCGGATGTGGCCTTGCTGACCTTCCGCTCCGTGCAGATCGCGCCAGATCGGTCCCTTACACTGCACACATTCAGATCATCCCTTTGGATGGATTCGGTTTACGGCTGGCAACTTCGTTACCACCAGGGAACTCCTGCTGCGGAAACATGGTGAGCTTGAGCCCACCTCGCCAAGGCTACCTCCACAGGGAATGGAACACCGCTCCGAACAGAACAACATCTGACGGGTGTCACTGGCCGATATCACTGGCCAGAAACACTGGCCGAGAACACTGGTCGAAGACACTGGCCAGTGTTATGACCAACAAGTGAAACTACACTCTGTGCCATAGCAAATGTACATCCTGTTTGTTCATCAGAACTTTCCAGGACAATACCGCCACCTGGCAGCTGCAATGGTGGCACGTGGCGATCACGTCGTGGCGATTGGTGGGCCCACGGCACAGGCGCAGCAGGGAGTGGTGCTGCACCGTTACAACGCAATGCCTGCGGCAGGAGTGCCGCCTTGCCATGGTTGGGTGGCCGACATCCAGACCAAGGCACTGCGCGCAGAAGCTGTAGGGGCTTTGATCGAGTCGCTGAAGCCGAAGGGGCTCCGCGTGGATCTGGTGATCGGCCATCCAGGCTGGGGCGAACTCATGGTCATCAAGGACGTTCTACCTGGGGTGCCTGTGCTGCACCAAGTGGAATTTGTTTATCAGCTTGAAGGAGCTGATGTGGGTTTTGACCCAGAGTTTGCCGCAGGAACAGCACAACCGAACTGGAAGTCACAGGCACGCCTGCGCCTGCGCCGCGCTCCCCAGTTGCTGGCTCTGGAAGACCTCGATTGGGGCCTCGCCCCTACCGAGTGGCAGGCCAGCACGGCGCCTTCCTTCTACCGAAAACGCATCAGCGTGATCCATGAAGGTATTGATACAGAACAGGTGTCTCCACGGCAGGGCGCAGAGATTTGTCTTCAGAAAGCAGGCATCACCCTGCGGCCTGGTGATGAGGTTGTCAGCTTCGTGGCGCGTAAATTGGAGCCCTACCGAGGCATTCATTGCTTTCTGCGAATGCTGCCTCTGCTTCAGAAGCTTCGCCCCCAAGCCAGAGTGGTGATCGTGGGAGATGAAGGGGTGAGTTATGGCACACCACCTCCGGGTGGCGGCTCCTGGAAGCAGCTGCTGCTCCAGGAGCTTGGCAGCCAGATCGACCACTCCAGAGTTCACTTTGTCGGGTGGGTGCCGCATCCCGTTTTGCATGAACTGTTTCGCGTCTGCACCTGCCATGTGTATCTCACATACCCCTTCGTGCTGAGTTGGAGCCTGCTGGAGGCGATGGCTTGTGGTGCCTTGGTGATCGGCTCCGCCACAGCGCCAGTGGAGGAAGTGATTGAATCTGGTCGTAATGGGTTGCTCGTCAATTTTTTTGATGGCCAAGCCATGGCGAATACGATTGCCAGCGTGCTGGCACATCCCAAGACCTTCGGATCGATCAGGAGTGCGGCCCGCCAGACGATTGTGGACCGTTATGACCTCGCCACCGTATGCCTGCCTCAACAACTCGCTTTGGTCGATGCGCTGGCGGCTGGACGCCACCCCTGAAGCAGTAATCTTTGACTCAGGCCTAGAGGTCGGACCGGCACACGGCCAAGTGCAATCCTTAGGCTGCAACCAGCTAGATCGTGGCCACACTTCTAGTGCTGTGAACACTGTAAGCAGCTCTTAGCCGCCGGAGTATGGATCAACAGCAAGCAACCGTCACGATGCTAAAGCCGCCACTCGCCACTCGCCACTGCATAAACCCGAGAACGCTTTGACCTCTGTATGACGACTTGGCAAGCCTGAACCACCTGATTGAATCCGGAACAGATACGCTCGGGCTTGATTGAGGCTCTGGCCAGCAGATGCTTCGGCCTGTTGCCAAAGCCGTCGCCGCCTGGTTTCAGGGCGACCACATGGTCCGTCAAAGTGCGCGGGCGACAAGCCCGAGAACCCGCCTGCTGCTAGCTTCTGGCCATGGTTCATCCCCCGTAACGCGAGACGGCAGTCAGTCAGGCCTCTGGCCTGGACTTGATGGCAGCGCGTCCTCTCGCTTTGCATTGGCCCTGCCACCAGCTGGCGGACGCCATTTTCGGTCTTGAAGGCTTGGCCCCGATTCACAGCACGCCTGCGCTGGCAGAACGCTGAGCTGCCTGGGCAACACCTGCGCTCGCCACCACTGCGCTCGCCGACAAGCACCGCCCAGCAGTTGCTCTCAACGGCTGAACCCACCATCACCATTTCTCCCCTTTGAAGACAATTCCCATGCCACAAGGCTGGTCGCTGCTTCCCGACCGCAGCGCCATCTCCAAGGAGCTCCTGGCAGGCATCGTGGTAGCCCTCGGCATCATTCCCGAGGCGATCGCCTTCTCGATCGTGGCCGGCGTGGATCCCAAGGTGGGCTTGTTCGGCTCCATTGCGATCCTGATCGTTGTGGCCCTGCTGGGGGGCCGCCCTGGCATGGTGTCGGCATGCACCGCAGGCGTGGCCCTGTTGATGGGCGGGCTGGTGCAATCCCACGGCCTCAGCTATCTGTTGGCTGCTTCCATTCTGGCTGGCGGCCTTCAGATTCTCTGGGGTTATCTGCGTCTGGCCCAGCAGATGCGGTTCGTGCCAAGGGCCGTCACGCTGGGCTTCGTCAATGCGATCGGTGTGCTGATCGTTCTGGCCCAACTGCCGCAGCTGGGCATTGGCCGTGATGGCGATGAAGTGATTCCCAGCCTGGCTGCCTCCGGCCAGAGCATCCAGTGGCCTTGGGTGTGGGGGCTGGTGGTACTTGGCTTGCTGATTATCTATCTCCTGCCACGCCTCACACGGCTGGTGCCTTCCACCTTGGTGGCGATCCTGGTGATCAGCGGGCTGGCGGAATGGTGGCAGTTGCCGATCCCGAGGGTGGGAGATCTCGGCCAATTGCCCAGCAGTTGGCCCACCTTCCAGCTCCCGCCGGTGTTCGGCGCGTGGGACACCTGGGGCATCATCCTGCCCACCGCGCTGGCCATTTCCTTTGTGGGCTTGTTGCAGTCGTTTCTCACCGCCAACGTGGTGGAAGACAGCCTTGATGAGGACGCCGACTACGAAGCTGAGGCGCGGGCCCAGGGCGTCGCCAACATCACGGCAGGGTTGTTCGGTGGCATGGCCGGCGCCGGCATGATCGGCCAATCGGTGATCAATCTGGAATCAGGCGGGCGTTATCGCCTCTCCACTCTCACCGCCGGTGTGGGCCTGTTGATTCTGGTGATCTCGCTCAGCACCTGGCTGGCCCGCATCCCGATGGCTGCCCTGGTGGCGGTGATGATCATGGTGGCGGTGAGCACAGTGAACTGGGAGTCGTTTCTCAAAGCAGGCCTGATCCCGAAAAGCGACACCGCCGTGATGCTGCTCACCCTGGTGCTGGCGGTGGTGACCCGCAACCTGGCCATTGCCGTGCTGGTGGGTGTGGCCTTAGCGGGAATCCTGTTCAGCCGCAAGGTGGCCAAAGTGATCTCCGTGACCTCCACCCTGCTACACGACGACCATCTTTATTACACGGTGCGTGGACAGTTGTTCTTCGTCAGCACAGTGTATTTTCTGGCCGGCTTCAAACCCCATGGCCGTCACGCCCGCATCACCATCGACATGCAGGCAGCCCATGTGTGGGACCAGACGGGCATGCGTGCTCTCGATCAAGTGATCCGCAAACTCCAGCAAGCAGGTTCGACGGTGGAGCTGATCAACCTCAACAAAGAAAGCCTTGATCTGTTCGGCCGCATCAGCGACACGCCAGACTTCGTGATCGGCGCCAGTTGTAAACTCCCGGATCCATCCCAACCCTGTGTGCCATAGGCACCTGCCTTGTCCAACCTGCCGGCGCCGCCCCGGCCGCCGAACACGGGATTGGCGTTGTAAATCTGCAAGCCGCTGGCAGCCATCACCAGCAAAACCACCACATTCAACCCATGAAAGGCCCGCTTCCAGAGCGGATGGTGGCGGCGGGGGGTTCTCAGCTCAGCTGCGCCGTTGCTCGGCCGGCCGTTCCTCCGGCACGATCGCCCCTTCCACCGGGCACACCTGCAGGCAGATGCCGCAGTCGATACAGGTATCGAATTCGATCCAATAAAAGGAGGTGCCTTTCCGATTGGCCCCGCTGCCTGGCTTGATGCAGGCCACCGGGCAGGCATCCACGCAATCAGCCACGCCTTCGCAGACGTCGGTGAGGATCGAGTGGGCCATGGACGGACGGACGCGAGCGTGCAGCGATCCTAGAAATGCGACTCCCCCGGTTCCGTCTCAGCCGAGCCACTCCAGGCCTTGGTTGTCACGACTGAAGGCCACCGCCTCCGCCTCCCGGTGCGATCCGATCGGCTCCGGCAGCAATTCAGCGGCGCGGCCCTGGGCATGGAGCGCATCAAGCCGCTCCAATGCGGCAGCGAGGCCGTCGGGTTGGCCATACGCCACCAGCAATGGGCGTTCCACCAGCAGGCCGGCGTCCTTGCTGCCGGCGCTGCCGCTGAGCAGCTCGCGAATGTCTTCGATCGAAAAGGCAAAACCCACACCGGCAGCCAGGGCCGCGTCGGCGCAGAAACGGCCCACCAAAGCGTCATAACGTCCACCGCTGGCCACATCCACCGGTGCCGCTGCACCCCTGCACACCAGCTTCAGCACAATGCCGTCGTAGAGGTCGAAGTGGGGTTGAAAACTGGGATCCAGTTGCACTTGCACCCCCAGGCGCTCAGCCGCCGGACGCACCAACTCGAGCGTGGTGGCCAGCTCCACCAGCAGCGGGCTGGCCCCCAGATGCCGCTCCAGCTCCTTGAGCACCCAGGCCGGTTCGCCGCGCAGGCGGAGCAACGCCTGAAGCTGCGCCTGCTCCTCAGGCTCCAGCGGGATGGCTGTCAACGCCAGCGGGTCGAAGCCGGTGAGGGCGCGGCGGCAGGCGGTGCGGTGCGTGGCAGGCAAGCGCTGCAGCAGGGCACTGAGCAGGCCGTGGTGACCCACCAGCAGCTGGGGCTCGTGGCAGGGCTCCAGGCCGATCGTTTCGGTGCAGGCCAGCAACAGGCGAATCAGCTCCACATCGGCAGCTGCCGTGGAAACCCCCAGCAGTTCCACACCGCTCTGCAATTGCTCGCTGATGCGTTGCCCGCCCGCATCGCCCACGAAGGCGCGGAAGGTGGGGCCCTCCGCCCAGAGGCGCAGGGGCCGCGGACGGGCGGCCATGCGGGTGGAGGCTGCTCGGGCGATCGAGGCTGTGAATTCAGGCCGCAGCCCCAGCGGTTCCTCCGCCGCCAGGCGCACCACGTCCTGTGCAGCGATGCCGCCGCCGGCCTGCAGTGTGTCGAGCCGTTCCACCGACGGGGGCGCCACCTCCTCGTACCCCCAGAGCCGGTACACCTCGGCCAGGCGCTCGCGCAGACGGCGGTTGCCGCCCACCTGGACGGGATTGAGATCCCTGGCGCCGGCGGCAGGTTGCAGGGCCATGCAAAAACGAAGAAGCGAAGGGGAAGCGGCTGGATCCTATGGAGCGGCGCGGGGCCTGCTCAGAGCTCGGGGGCGCCGAACAGGGCTCCTGGCAACGGCCGGCACTGGGCCAGGCCGTCGATCAGGGCGCCGTGCAGCGCGGGGGTGGTGGCGATCAGCCGTCCATCGGCCAGCAGCAGCGGTGTGCCGTCGTAGGCGCTCACAATCCCGCCCGCCTGCTCCACCAGCACCACGCCGGCGGCCAGATCCCAGGGGGAAAGGCCGCGTTCCCAATAGCCGTCGAGCCGACCGGCGGCCACGAAGGCCAGATCCAGGGCGGCCGCCCCGCCGCGCCGCACCCCATGGGTGCGATGGGTGAACCAGCAGAACTCGGTGTAGTTGGTGTCGGGCTGGGTGGTGCGGTCGTAGGCAAAGCCGGTGACCAGCAGGGAGGCGGAGAGCTCGGTGCAGCCGCTCACCTGAATGGGTTGCTCGTTGCACCAGGCGCCGAGGCCAGGCGCGGCCCAGTAGTGCTCCTTCAGGGCCGGCACCTCGATCGCCCCCAGCAGCGGCAGCCCCCGCCAGGTGAGGCCCACCGAGGTGGCAAACAGCGGGAAGGAGTGGGCGAAGTTGGTGGTGCCATCGAGCGGATCGACGCACCACTCCAGGTCCGAGCGGGTGACACTGCGGCCGCTTTCCTCAGCAAGCACGGCCACACCGGCACTCTCAGCGGCGAGCACCGCCAGCACCGCCTGTTCGGCGGCGAGGTCGGCCTCGGTGACCAGATCCCCGGCGCGGCCTTTCTCCCGGATCTGGCGCAGCTTGCCGTAGTGGCGCGTGAGTTCAGCGCCACCGGCGGCGGCGGCACGGCGGGCCACCCCGGTCAGCCGCTCGAGCTCCGCGGCGCTGAGGCCGGAGGCTTGCAGCGCCTGCTGAGAAAGGCAGGGAAGGCCGGCCGCCTGTGGCTGGTGGCTGATCGTCATGGCTGGGGGGTCACGGTTGGGCTGGCTCTGCTGGGGGGTCACTCCTCTTCGATCGGCAGGCCGGGGCGAATCTGGCCACGGCCGAAGTGGCGGCCGAACTGCAGGTCGTAGACCTCATCTTCGTCCTGGGTTTCCACCTCCAGCGGGCCGATGGCGCGGGCCACGCACAGCAGGCCGTAGCCGCGCTTGCGTAGCTCCTGCGAAAGGCCAAGCGCTTCGCGCTGGTCGATCTCGCCGGAGAGCACGCGCACGGCACAGGCGGTGCAGCAGCCATTGCGGCAACTGAACGGCAGTGGCTGGCCCTGCTGCTCAAAGCTGCGCAGCACGTACTCGCCCTCCGGCACCTCCAGCCGGATCACCCTGTTCTGCTGGCGCCAGTGCACCGTGATCGGAAAGTTCTTGGTCATCGTCTGACGGGAACCACAAACGGCCTGCTGCTACATTGCCACCTGCCCCATGACAGCCCCTGGAGAGGTGGCCGAGTGGTCGAAGGCGCAGCACTGGAAATGCTGTATAGGGGCAACTCTATCGAGGGTTCGAATCCCTCCCTCTCCGTCCAGTTACACAAAGACCGGCCTTCAAGCCGGTCTTTTTTTATGCTGAGGCGAATAGAACTGACGCCAACAACGCCTTTGGCCGCAGCAAGCACTTTGAAATCAACAAGCACTCTGAAACCAACAATCCCTTGACGCAAGCAGCGGGCTGCCAAGCGCCAAGGGAAAGTAGCCAGGCCATGTTCAGCCGAAGCGGCCGGTCACATAGTCTTGGGTGGCTTGCTGCACCGGTGCATTGAAGATGCGCTCGGTCTCGTTGAACTCCACCAGATAGCCCACCTTGCCGCTGCCGCCTTCAACGGCTTCAGCATTGAAGAAAGCGGTTTGATCCGACACCCGCACCGCCTGCTGCATGTTGTGGGTCACGATCACGATCGAGAAGGTTTTCTTGAGTTCGTGCATCAGCTCCTCGATCTTCAACGTGGAGATCGGGTCAAGCGCTGAACAGGGCTCGTCCATCAGGATCACTTCAGGCTCCACTGCAATCGCGCGGGCGATGCAGAGGCGCTGCTGCTGACCGCCGGAGAGAGCATTGCCGCTCTCCTTGAGCTTGTCCTTGGTTTCGTCCCAGATGAAGGCCTTGCGCAGCGAGCGCTCCACCAGTTCATCCATGTCGCCCTTGTAGCCGTTGATCCGGGCACCGAAGGCGATGTTTTCGTAGATCGATTTCGGGAACGGGTTGGGCTTCTGGAACACCATGCCGATGCGGCGGCGCACCTCCACCGGATCCACTTCCTTGGCGTAGATGTTCTGGGCATCAAACACCACGCGCCCCTTCAGCGTGCAACCCTCGATCAGGTCGTTCATGCGGTTCAGGGCCCGCAGCACAGTCGACTTGCCGCAGCCCGAGGGTCCGATGAAGGCGGTCACCTTGCCGGCCGGGATGTCCATGTGGACATTGCGCACAGCCTCGAAACTGCCGTAGCTGATCGAGACGTTTTCCAGCGCCAGACAGGTGTTCGTGGCCGGAGTCGCTTGTTTGGTCGAAGTCATGGAATCAGGGGTGTGAGGATCGAAGTCGAGGGTTAGGGGCTCAGGGCAAGGCCAGAACTGGCTTATTTGGCGGCGAAACGGCGCAACCAGCGGGCAAACAGGTTGGCGGCGAGGATCATGACCACCAACACGAACGAAGCGGCCCAGGCCAGTTCGTTCTGAGGTTCGAAAGGCATGATCGCAAAGTTGAAGATCAACACCGACATGGTGGCGATCGGATTGAACAGACCTTCCGGCCAGAAGGGAGAGAACAGGGCCGTGAAGATCAGCGGTGCGGTTTCACCGGCAGCCCGGGCAATCGCCAGCACCACGCCGGTGGCAATCGGCGTGAAAGCGCTCGGCAGGGTGATGCGGGTGACGGTGACGAATTTGGAGGCGCCAACGCCGATCGCACCCCAGGTGAGCTCGCGTGGCACCAGCTTCAGGCCTTCATCGGTGGTTTTGATCACGGTGGGAAGCATCAGCACCGCCAACGCCAGACCACCAGCCGCCGCGGTGTAGGACTGACCGAAGAACACCCTTGTGGCCACGATCGCGCCATACACAAAGATGCCGGCAATGATCGAAGGCACCCCAGCGAGGATGTCGTTGCCGACGCGGATGAACTGGGCGAACCAACCGCCGGAGGAGTATTCCGCCAGGAACACGCCACCACCCACACCCACCGGGATGGCAATCAGGGAGGCAATCAGTGTGACGACGACCGTTCCGATCAGGGCATTGCCGATGCCACCACCATCAAGCCCCGGTGCCGGTGGCAGCTGCGTGAACAGGCCGATGCTGATCAGGCGCCCTCCTTGGATGAGCACGTAGAGGAGCACCAGGATCAGGGGAAGCACCGCAATGGTGCTGAACACCCCGGCCAGGCCGGTGAGGAACTGATCCAGCCGGTTCCGCTTCAGCGAAGGATTGAAGTGGAGCGACTTCGAAGAAGCCGGAAATGTGGTGGTCATGGGGTGTTCAGTATTTGAGGCTGAGTTTCTTGATGATCCACTGAGCGGCAATGTTCACCGTGAAGGTGAGAACCATCAGGATCACAGCGGCGTAGAGGAGCGCCGATACCTGAATGCCATCCGCCTCACCGAACTGGTTGGCCAACATCGAAGCGATGGTGTTTCCAGGTGCCAGCAGCGAAAAGCTGAAGTTGTTGGAGTTGCCGATGATCATCGTGACGGCCATCGTTTCACCCATGGCACGACCGAGGGAAAGCATGATGCCACCCATGATCGACGACACCGCCGCCGGCAGGATCACATTCAGAATCGCCACCCAGCGGGTGCTGCCCACGCCGTAGGCCCCCTGACGCAACTCGTTGGGCACCTGGTTGAGAGCGTCGCGTGAAATAGAGGTGATGATCGGCAGAATCATCACCACGAGGATGATGATCGCCGGTGCCATGCCAGGTCCCTGGGGAGGCGAGTTGAAAAACGGCAACCAGCCGAACGCGTCGTAGAGAAACTGCAGGAACGGCCTGATGAAGGGTTCCATCACGAAGATGGCCCACAAACCGAGCACCACCGAGGGGATGGCCGCCAGCAGTTCCACCATCACGCCGATCACCTCGCGCCAGCGCAGGGGGATCAGATTTTCCGTGATGAAGATCGCCGTGCCGATCCCGAGCGGAACAGCGATCACCAAGGCCATGATCGAAGACACCAACGTGCCGTAGATCGCCGTGAAGGCGCCGTATTCGTTATCAACCGGGTTCCAGTTGGAGGTGGTGATGAAGGTGAGGCCAAACGTCTGCATCGCCTCCCTTGCGCCCTGGAACACTGTGATGAAAATCGCCAGCAGGGTGATGGCAACGAACGAAGCCAGTACGATGGTGAGGTTGCGAAAACCACCGTCCACCAGCCGATCTGATGCTGGTCTGCGCCGTAGCGTGAATAGATCTTTTTGGGGCGCGGATGTCATTGATCGTGGGCGCGGGAGGACGGTCGGTTCAAATCAATGCTTCAGCATCCAGCCAAAAACTAGTTGAGAGCAGCAGATAATTTCCACTAAGAAGCCGTTAACGACGGCGCCGCGCTGGGCGGGTCGCAGCTGAGGACAGCGGCGGTAGCGGGGGCGCTGCAGCGGCCGCCCGACAGGGAAGCCGGTAGTTTGGGGCTTCAGTTTGAGGCTCAATGGGTCGGATCGTCGGCATCGATCTGGGCACCACCAACTCGGTGGTGGCGGTTCTGGAGGGCGGCCGCCCCCAGGTGATCGCCAATGCGGAGGGCACGCGCACCACGCCATCGGTGGTGGGCTTCAACCGCGACCAGGAGCTGCTGGTGGGCCAGCCGGCCCGGCGCCAGTTGGTGCTGAATCCGCGCAACAGCTTCGCCAACCTCAAGCGGTTCGTCGGCCGCAGCTGGGACGAGCTCGACGACGACAGCCTGGCGGTGCCTTACACCGTGCGGGCCAACGATCAGGGCAATGTGCGGGCGGTCTGCCCGGCCACCGAGCGGGAATACGCCCCAGAGGAGCTGCTGGCCTGCATCCTGCGCAAGCTGGTGGATGACGCCGCCACCTACCTGGGCGAGCCGGTGGAAGCGGCGGTGATCACCGTGCCTGCTTATTTCAACGATGCCCAGCGCCAGGCCACCCGCGATGCCGGCCGTCTGGCCGGGCTCACGGTGGAACGCATCCTCAACGAACCCACGGCGGCGGCCCTGGCCTACGGCTTCGATCGCAGCCTGGTGAAACGGGTGCTGGTGTTCGACCTCGGCGGCGGCACCTTCGACGTCTCGCTGCTGCGCATCGCCAACGGAGTCTTCGACGTCAAAGCCACCAGCGGCGACACCCAGCTGGGCGGCAACGACTGGGACCGCCGCATCGTCGACTGGCTCGCCGATGGCTTTCTGAGCAGCCACGGCATCGACCTGCGCCGTGATCGCCAGGCGCTGCAACGGCTCACCGAGGCGGCGGAGAAGGCCAAGCAGGAGCTCTCCGGCGTGGCGAGCACGCCCGTTTCGCTGCCGTTCATCGCCACCGGAGCGGAAGGGCCGCTGCACATCGAGGTGGTGCTGGAGCGCCGCCAATTTGAAGCGCTCTGCCCCGATCTGCTCGACCGGCTGCTGCGGCCGGTGCAGCGCGCCCTGCGGGATGCGGCCATGGCCGCCGAAGACATCGACGACGTGGTGCTGGTGGGCGGCTCCACCCGCATGCCGATGGTGCAGGACATGGTGCGCACGCTGATTCCCCGTGAGCCGTGCCAGTCGGTCAACCCCGATGAGGTGGTGGCGATCGGTGCGGCCGTGCAGGCCGGCATCCTCACCGGCGAGCTGCGCGACCTGATGCTCAACGACGTCACCCCCCTGTCGCTGGGTTTAGAGACGATTGGCGGTGTGATGAAGGTGCTGATCCCGCGCAACACCGCCATTCCGGTGCGCCGCTCCGATGTGTTCAGCACGTCGGAGGCCAACCAATCGGCCGTGGAGGTGCATGTGGTGCAGGGGGAGCGGCAGATGGCGGGTGATAACAAATCCCTGGGGCGCTTCCGCCTCTCGGGCATCCCCCCCGCCCCGCGCGGCGTGCCCCAGGTGCAGGTGTCCTTCGACATCGACGCCAATGGGCTGCTGCAGGTGTCGGCCACCGACCGCACCACGGGCCGGCAGCAGAGCGTGAGCATCCAGGGGGGATCAAACCTGAGCGAAGACGAGATCAACGCCCTGCTGGAGGAGGCAGAACGCAAGGCGGTGGAAGACCGGCGCAAGCGCGCCGAAGTCGATCGCCGCAATCGCGCCCAGACGCTGGTGGCCCAGGCCGAGCGGCGGCTGCGGGATGCGGCACTGGAACTGGGGCCCTACGGGGCGGAACGGCAGCAGCGGTCGGTGGAGCTGGCCCTCCGCGACGTGCAGATGCTGGTGGGCGGCGAGGACCCGGTGGAGCTGGATCTGGCCGTGAGCCAGTTGCAGGAAGCCCTTTACGGGCTCAACCGGCGGCTGGTGAGTGAACGCAAGAGCGAGTCGGGCCCGTTTCAGGGGCTCAAGAACACACTCGGCTCCCTCAAGGATGATCTGTTCGCCGACGACGACGACGATTGGGACCGGCCCGGCAGCCGCGACCGCTCGCGCCGGGAAGCCTGGGACCCCGCACCGCTGAACCGCAACGCTTACAGCCCACCAGCTCCCTACGGCCCACCCGGTTACCCACCACCGGCGTACGGCCCACCCATCTACAACCCGCCTGGCTATTCCGCCCCCCCTGGCGCCAGCTTTGATAACGACGAGCCACCCGCCCGGCCATCCCGCCGGCTGCGGTCCACGGCGGACGACCCCTGGTCGGAGGACTGACCCCGGTGACCCGCAGCGCCACCCCCAGGGCAGCCACCCCCAGGGCGGCCAGCCCCACAGCCGCCAGCCCCACAGCAGCCAGCGATCACTGGTCGACGCTCGGGCTTGATTCTGGTGCCGACGCCGCCGCCCTCAAACAGGCGTTCCGGCAGCAGGCGCGCCGCTGGCACCCCGATCTCAATGGCAACGATCCCGTTGCCGAAGAACGCTTCAAGCGGGTCAACGAGGCCTATGCGGTGCTCAGCGACCCGAAGCGGCGGATGGCCTGGGAGCGGGGGCAAGGGGCCGGCGAGCCGCAGAGCGGCAACCGTGACCCCTTCGCCAGCGGCTTCCCAGCCTTTGAGGACTATCTGGAGGCCCTGTTCGGCCGCACCACAGCGCCATCCCAAGGCGACGACAGTGACGCTGAGGACGAACCGCAGGACGACGTGGCGGTGACCCAGGCCCCGCCATCGCCTCAGCCGGTGCAGGCCAGCGCCGATCTGGAATCCAGCGTGGAGCTCACGCCGGAGCAGGCCCTGGCCGGCGAACGGCTGGAGCTTGCCCTGCCCGACGGCACTGTGGTGGAGGTCTGGACCCCGCCCCTGGCCGGGGATGGCTGGCGCCTGCGCCTGGCCGGCGTGGCGCCTGGCGGCGCCGACCACTTCATCCAGCTGCGGGTGCGCACAGCGGAAGGTCTGCGCATCGACGGCCTGCGCGTGCTCTACACGCTCGATCTCTTCCCGCCCGCAGCCGCGCTCGGCTGCCGGGCCGTGGTGCCCACCCTGCAGGGCGATGTGCAGCTCACCGTGCCGCCCGGATCATCCAGCGGGCGGCTGCTGCGGCTGCGCGGCAGGGGGCTCGCCCACCAGGGCCAACGCGGCGACCAGCTGGTGGAGATCAGGATCGTGGTGCCGGAACGGCTCGACGACGCCGAAGCGTCGCTTTACCGGCGGCTCGAACAACTGGCCGAACAAGCCGAAGCCGAAGCCGAAGCATGAGCAGCAGCAAGCTGACCAATACTGCAGCCGACCACTGGCGCGGGGTGAGACACTGACGCCATGGCGTTGGAGCGCTCAATGACGGTCCATGTGTTGCTGTTCGACGCCGGCACGGACAACGAAGGCATCCATTCGCTCGAACTCGGCGGCCACACGGTGGTGCTGCTGTTCGAAGACCCCGACGACGCTGAGCGCTACGCAGGCTTGTTGGAGGCTCAGGATTTCCCGCTGCCCTCGGTGGAGCCGCTGGAACGCGAGGAAATGGAGCTGTTCTGCGCCCAGGCCGGCTATGAGGCGCGCTTCGTGCCGAGCGGCTTCCTGCCCCAGTCGCCGGAAGAGCGGCTGTGGATCTCGCCGCCGGAACGCAACATGGACGTGAGCAGCTGGAACGAGGACAGCAGCGCAGCCAGCGGCGCCACAGAAGCCAGCGCTGGTTTGGTGTCCACCGACGATGGCGCTCCCGACGGCGAGGCTTCAGCGGCCAGCGATGAACTCGAAGCGTTCCGGCGCCGGCTGGAAGGGTTGCTGTGAGCCAGGCCTCAACCTTTGAGCTGGCCGCCAACGACCGCGGTCACCTGCTCACCGAACAGCCCAATCCCGCCAGCGCCGCGCTCGATCAGCTCGAAACCCGCGCGATCGTGGACCTGTTCTGCGAGGAAGAGCGCTGCTCGCAGCTGGCGGTGGCGGCGGCAGCGCCAGCGCTCAGTGCCGCCATCGACGCGATCGTGGCCCGGCTGCGCGCCGGTGGGCGGCTGTTCTACCTGGGCGCCGGCACCTCCGGCCGCCTGGGCGTGCTTGATGCCGCCGAGTGCCCCCCCACCTTCTGCAGCCCGCCCGAGCTGGTGCAAGGTGTGCTCGCCGGGGGGGCGCCGGCCCTGCTGCGCAGCTCCGAAGGCCTGGAAGACCGCGCTGAAGCGGGCCAGGCCGATCTGGAGGCACGGGGCTTCTGCAGCGCCGATGCGCTGGTGGGGATCGCCGCCGGCGGCACCACTCCCTACGTGCACGGAGCTCTCCACCATGCGCGCCGCCTCGGTGCGCTCACGATCGGCATGGCCTGCGTGCCCACGTCGCAGGCGCCGATGCCCTGCGAGATCGACATCCGCCTGCTCACCGGCCCTGAACTGGTGACCGGCTCCACCCGGCTCAAGGCCGGCACCGCCACCAAGATGGCGCTCAACATCCTCTCCACCGGCGTGATGGTGAAGCTGGGCAAGGTGCACGGCAACCGCATGGTGGATGTGGCGGTCACCAACAGCAAGCTGGAAGACAGGGCCCTGCGCATCCTGCGCGATCTGGCCGGGGTGGAGCGGCCCCGCGGCAGGCAACTGCTGGAAGCGGCGGGCGGATCAGTGAAGCGGGCCCTGCTGATGGCGGTCACCGATCTCGATGCCGCCGCTGCCGCTGCAGCCCTGGAGGCGGCCGGCGGCCATCTGCGGCCCGCCCTGGCCACCCTCGGCGCTCAGCTCCGCCACTGAGCGCCCGGCAGCGGCTTGAAGCAGCTTGGCTACGCGGGCGTTTCAGCGGGCTCGAAGGGGCCCCAATAAGGAGCGGTGAGCAGGTCGAGCTTTTCGCGCGTTTCGGCCGGCACCCACTCCTTCGGTGTCATCAGGGCATTGCGCAGGGCGCTGTGGGCGCTGCTGGCGGGGCGCTGGGCGGCGATGCGCTCGGCCGCCACCTTCACCACCTGTTGGGCCAGCTGCGCATTGGCGTGCAGGTTCTGGATCACCAGCTCCACGCTCACCGACGCGTGATCGCTGTGCCAGCAGTCGTAGTCGGTGACCATGGCCAGGGTGGCGTAGGCGATTTCCGCCTCCCGCGCCAGACGGGCCTCGCTGTGGTTGGTCATGCCGATCACCGCACAGCCCCAGCTGCGATACAGGTTGGATTCAGCGCGGGTGGAAAAGGCCGGACCTTCCATGCACAGATAGGTGCCGCTGCGGTGCAGCTGGCGGCCGGTGGGCATGAGGCTGTCGGCCACATCGGCCAGCAGGCGGCTGAGGCTGGGGCAGAAGGGATCGGCGATGCCCACGTGGGCAACGGCGCCGTTGCCGAAGAAGCTGAGTGGCCGTTGGTGGGTGCGATCAATGAATTGATCGGGCACCAGCATGTCGAGCGGGCGCAGGGGCTCCTGCAGCGACCCGACCGCCGAGCAGGAGAGGATCCAGCGCACGCCGAGGGAGCGCAGGGCCCAGATGTTGGCCCGGTAGGGCACTTCGGTGGGGGACAGGCTGTGGTAGCGGCCATGGCGCGCCAGGAACACCACCTCAATGCTGCCGAGCCGGCCCAGCCGCAGGCTGTCGGAGGGGGCGCCGAAGGGGGTATCGAGCGAGAGCTCCCGCACATCTTCAAGGCCCTCCATGGCATAGAGGCCGCTGCCGCCGAGGATGCCGAGCCGGGCGCCGGAGAGATCGTGGCCGGAACCGTTGGAAGCGGGAGCGGGGTCACTCATGGGGTCAGGGGTGAGGGAGTGATTCCCGAGCGGAGGGTGGGGCTCTGTTCTACCTGAGATTGGATAAAGTCCGTTTTTCCCAAGCCTGCTGTGACCAAAGCCCAGATGGAGACCGATGCCGGCACCGTGGACATCGAGCTGTTCGATGCCGATGCCCCCGCAACGGTGGCCAACTTCGTGAAGCTGGCCGAAGCCGGCTTCTACGACGGCCTGGCCTTTCATCGGGTGATCGACGGCTTCATGGCCCAGGGCGGTTGCCCCAACACCCGTGCGGGTGCAGGTGGTGCGGCGGGCACTGGTGGGCCCGGCTACAAGATCCCCTGTGAGATCAACAGCCGCAAGCACCAGGCCGGCACCTTGTCGATGGCCCACGCCGGCAAGAACACCGGCGGCAGCCAGTTCTTCCTCTGCCACGACGCCCAGCCCCACCTCGATGGGGTGCATACGGTGTTCGGTCTGGCCTCCAACGTGGATGTGGTGCTTGCCATCCGCAAGGGCACCAAGATCAACAAGGTAATCATCAAGGTGTGACCCTCACGAGGGCTGTGCTGAGCAGCCCTCAGCCTCCAATTACGGAGCGGACGACTACGTGCACCTTGGGGCTAAGCGTTCGGCTCGAGATCAGCCGAATCCTGATGATTGGAGAGCATGGTCGTGAGCAGCCGATCAGCCGCCACTTCCGCTTCGACAGTGCTGAACTGGGGGCCTATCGGCAGTTGCATACGGATCAGTCACTGGGCTGGATGGATTCCGAATTCATGTTTCAACTGTCCCTTGATCAGATTCTGCGCGAAGTTGCAGCCCTTGCACCGGATCATCCCGAGCTATTGAGCACCATCGAACTGGTGGACAGCAGCCAATTGCTGCGGCACTACATCAACAACGACATTCGCCTGCTCGATGCCTTGCTCGCCCTCTGCGGTGAGCACTATCTGCTGCATCGCCAGCTGCAGCACATCAAGGCGTTTCCCACCCTTCATAGCGACTGACACCGCGGCCGGCCCATGCCGCCGCCCTTCGCCGATGGAAGGGCAGCGCTGATCAGCTCAACAGCCAGGTCACAAACGCTCCAGGCTGCAGATTCAGAAGTGGGCAACTGTCATTCTCAGCTGGACTGAGATCCTCAAGGTCGCGGAACTCGCGTGTCAACGTTCCGCTCGGATGGCTCAGGCGCTGGGCGTCAGGGGCCAGCAGCAGGGAAATCCGCTGGGTAGCGCCCAGCCGCATCAGCGCGCGCAGCGTGGAATCAAGGTCGGCGCCATTCAGCAGGCGGCCGTCAGGGCAGCCCAGCAGGACCGCCAACGGCGGCTGGTCGAGCAGGGCCAGCAGGCGGGGGTCGTTTTCGCGATCGAGCATCAGACCCCGTTCCTCGGTTCCTCGCTGCAGCGCGTCAAAGGCCTCACTCAAACGGAAGGGATCGTCGCCGCCGGCTCCGTGCCAGCCGAGCACCGCCGTGAGCCCATGCGATTCCACATCCATCAGATGCCCCAGCTTGGTGCGCTTGGTGCTCAGGTAGGCCGCGTTGTGCAGGCCCGCATCCATCACCAACGGCACGCGGTCGACCACCTGCAGGCCATAGCCGCCCAACCCGGCGATCTTGCGCGGGTTGTTGGTGATCAGACGCAACCGCTTCACGCCCAGATCACTGAGGATCTGGGCGCCCACGCCGTAGTTGCGCAGATCGGCGGGGAAGCCCAGGCGCTCATTGGCCTCCACCGTGTCGAGGCCGCCATCCTGCAGGCTGTAGGCCTTGAGCTTGTTGATCAGGCCGATGCCGCGCCCTTCCTGGCGCAGATACACCACGATTCCCTCGCCGGCGTCTTCGATCAGGCGCAGCGCGGCTTCCAGCTGGGGGCGGCAGTCGCAGCGGAGCGAGCCGAAGGCATCACCGGTGAGGCATTCCGAATGCACCCGCACCAGCACCGATCCGGTGGCGGTTTCCGGGTTGCCCTTCACGATCGCCACATGTTCGCTGCCGTCGTGTTCGTTGCGATAGCCGATCGCGCGAAACGTGCCGAAGGCGCTGGGCATCATGGCTTCCGCCTGGCGCCGCACAAAACGTTCGGTGGTGAGGCGATAGCTGATCAGATCGGCGATGCTGATCAGGCGCAATCCGTGCTGGCGCGCATACGTCTGCAGTTGCGGCAGCCGGGCCATCGAGCCATCGGGATTCTGGATCTCGCAGATCACGCCGGCGGGATACAGGCCAGCCAGGCGTGAAAGATCCACCGCCGCCTCCGTATGACCGGCGCGCTTGAGCACGCCGCCCCGCTTAGCGCGCAACGGAAAGATATGGCCGGGCCGGCGTAGATCGTGGGGCCGGCTCCGGGGATGAATCGCCACCTGGATGGTGCGGGCCCGGTCGTCGGCGGAGATGCCGGTGGACACACCGTTTTCGGGGCCCGCGTCCACGCTCACGGTGAAGGCGGTCTGGTTGCTGTCAGTGTTGCGATCCACCATCAGGGGCAGCTCGAGCGCATCGAGGCGCTCCCCTTCCATCGCCAGGCAGATCAGGCCGCGCGCTTCGGTGGCCATGAAGTTGATCTGTTCCGGTGTGGCGAACTGGGCCGCGCAGATCAGATCGCCTTCATTTTCACGGTTTTCGTCATCCACCACCACCACCATTTCGCCGTTGCGAATGGCTGCCAGGGCATCGGCCACCGGATCAAACCGGATCGCCGCTTCTGCAGCAGCGCCGCGTTCCAGCTGCGCCGCCGGCGTTGACGCCTCAACGCTGCCGAGATCGTGGAGCGGGCCGGAACGGAGAGCCAGGGGACGTGGACCATGAACCTTCATTCTCCACCAGCGCACCTGCGCTCCGTGGAGAGATCACAGGACGACCAGTACGCTTTCCCCTCCCAATTGCGACCGCATGGCTCCGACAGAACCAGCCCGGCGCGTGGCCGTGATCGGCGCCAGTGGCTATGGCGGTCTGCAGAGCCTGAGGCTGCTGCACGATCATCCCCACCTGGAGGTCACGTTTCTGGGGGGAGAACGCAGCGCCGGCACGCGCTGGAATGCGATCACCCCGTTTCTGCCGCTGGCCAGGGATCTGGTGGTGCGCGTGCCTGAACCCGATGCGATCGCCGCCGAAGCGGATCTGGCGGTGCTGAGCCTGCCCAACGGTCTGGCGTCGCGCCTGGTGCCCGATCTGCTGGCCCGCGGGGTGAAGGTGGTGGATCTCTCCGCCGACTACCGCTACCGCTCCTTGAGCCAGTGGAAACGCGTGTATGCGGCCGAAGCCCAGGAGCATCCGCGCCACGACGACGCCCTCTGCGAAGAAGCGGTGTACGGCCTGGTGGAGTGGGAGCGGGATGCGATTGCCGGGGCGCGGCTGGTGGCAGCCCCCGGCTGTTTCCCCACGGCCAGCCTGCTGGCGCTGATGCCGTTTCTCAGCCAGGGCCTGATTGAAACCAGCGGCATCATCATTGATGCCAAGACCGGCACCTCCGGCGGGGGCAGAGCCGCCAAGGAGAACCTGCTGCTGGCCGAGGCCGGCGAAGCGGTGGCGCCCTATGGCGTGGTGGGTCACCGCCACACCAGCGAGATCGAGGAATCGGCCAGCCGTGCGGCCGGGCAACCGATCCGGCTGCAGTTCACCCCCCACCTGATGCCGATGGTGCGGGGTCTGCTGGCCACCGTCTACGGCCGCCTGCGGGATCCCGGCCTCACCGCCGCCGACTGCACCACCCTGCTGCAGGCCGCCTACCGCCAGAGCCCCTGCGTGGAGGTGCTGCCGGTGGGCACCTACCCCTCCACCAAGTGGGTGAAGCAGACCAACCGCGCCCTGCTGTCGGTGCAGGTCGACCCGCGCACCAGCCAGCTGATCGTGATGTGCGCCATCGACAACCTGGTGAAGGGCCAGGCCGGACAGGGCGTGCAGTGCCTCAACCTGCTGGCGGGGCTGCCCGCCGGCACCGGCCTGCCGTTGCTGCCCTTCTATCCCTGAAGCCCAGCCGCTCAGCGGCCAGTGCCACCGCCAGCGGCAGGATCCGGTGCTCCTGTTGCTGGATGCGGGCCGCCAGGCGGGCGTGGTCGTCGCCGGGGCACACCGGCACCGCGGCCTGGACCAGGATCGGCCCCCCATCCACTTCGGCGGTCACCAGGTGAGCGCTGCAGCCCGCCAGGGTCACCCCCGCCGCCAGCGCCTGGCCGATCGCATCGACGCCACGGAAACTGGGCAGCAACGAGGGGTGGATGTTCACAAGGCGCTGCGGAAAGGCCTCGATCAGCACCGGGGTGACGATCCGCATCCAGCCGGCCATCACCACCAGCTCCACCCTTGCCTGCCCAAAGGCCTCGATCAAGGCGCCATCGAGCGCTTCGCGGCTGCTGAAACGGCGGTGATCAAGCAGGCGCCAGGGAACCCCAAGCCGCTCCGCCCGCTCGATCGCGCCGCAGCCCGCCTTGTTCACCACCAGCAGCTCCACGCTGGCGTTGAGGGCCCCGTGGCGGCAGCTGGCCACCAAGGCCTCAAAGTTCGACCCGTGGCCTGAGGCCATCACTCCCAGCCGCAGGGGCGGATGCCCAGCCGGCCATGGCTGTGGCAACGGCCACTGGATGCCGGCGTTCTCGTCGCTAAGGTCTGCGGCAGCAGGCATCGGGTTCATGTCCCACCTTTCCATCCTGCCAACGGTCGTGAGCGATCTCGATCACTTGGTCGCCACCCTTGAGGAACTCGGTGCCAATCCGCAGCTCGTTGGGGAGCTGCAGGGCTTCAACGACGAACAGGTGCCGGTGGCTGTGAAGGTGCACCTTGCCGGCGATCAGCTGGGCTGGCAGCGCCAGCCCGATGGCTCCCTGGCCGTGGTGGGAGATCTGCAGCGCCTCAGCCGCTCCCTCGATGTGCAGCGGTTCCTGGCGGCGGTTACCCGCGGCTACGCCGCCCGTGTCGCCGTCGCCCAGGCGCTGCGTGAGCTGCCCCAGGCTCACGTTCACCTCGCCGGCTGACGCCCTTGGATCCGGTGGAGCTCACGCTGGATCTGACGGCCTCTCGCCAGCATCTGATCCGTTGTCGGCTTCGTTTCACCCCCACCCACCAGACGCTGGAGCTGCGCCTGCCTGTGTGGACGCCGGGCTCCTACCTGCAGCGCGATTACGTGCGCCAGTTGCAGAACCTGGAACTGGTTCAAGCGGGAGTGGCGGTGCCGCTGGTGCGGCGTGAGCCGTCGGTGTGGACCGCCCAGCTCGAGCACTTGCTGCCGGTGGAGGTGCACTACGCCGCCATGGCCACCGAGCTCACGGTGCGCACCTGCCACCTCGACGACGACCACGCCAGCCTGGCCCTGGCCGCCCTGGCGCTGCAGGTGAACGGGGCGCGCTGGATGCCGCACCACCTGCAGCTGCTGTTGCCCGACGGCTGGCAGCCGTTCGTGCCGCTGCCGTTTCTCAGCGGGCCAGGCGAACACCGCTGGATCGCCGGCAGCTTCGACCAGCTGGTGGATGCTCCGGTGGAGGCGGGGCCGCACCACTGGCATGGCTTCGCGGTGCACGGGGTGACGCACCGCTGGGTGTGCTGGTCGGCGGTGGGGGGAAACCCCGATCCGCTGCTGGAGCGCCACCCCCACCTGCTCGACGACGTGACGGCGGTGTGTTCCGCCTGCTGCCGGCTGATGGGTGCAGCGGCTCCGGCCGCCCCCTCCTACCTGTTTGTGCTGCACCTGCTGGAGCGGGGCTTCGGCGGCCTTGAGCACGACAACGCCACCGTGCTTCAGTACGGCGTGGAGGAGCTGGCCAAGCCTGGCGGCTACCGCAGGTTTCTGCAGCTGGTGGGCCATGAATACCTGCACCAGTGGAACGTGCGGCGGCTGCGGCCGGCGGAGCTCACCCCGATCGACTACGACCGCCCCACGGTTGTGCCCAGCCTCTGGTTCGCCGAGGGGGTGACCAGCTACTACGACCAGTTCCTGCCGCTGCTGGCCGGCATCGGCAGCGACGCCGACCTGCTGGACGAACTCGGCAGTGAGCTCAGCCGCTACCTGCTCACCCCCGGCCGTCTGCTCGGCCAGACCCTGCGCCAGAGCAGCCAGGAAGCCTGGGTGAAGCTGTACCGGCAAGACGCCTACAGCGGCGACAATCAGATCAGCTACTACCTCAAAGGTGCCGTGATGGCCCTGGTGCTGGATCTGCGTCTGCGGCAGGTCGGTTCCTGTCTGGCGGCCGTGCTGCGCGCGCTGTGGCACACGCGCGGCCGTTGGCGACGGGGCTGCAGCGAAGACGATCTGATCGACGCCTTCGCCGCCCAGCTGCCCGCGTTGCGCGATCAGCTGCCGGCCTGGCTCGATGGGCTGGAGGATCCCCCCCTGCACGAAGCGCTTGGCAGCGTGGGCCTCGTGCTGATGCCGCACCCGGACAGCACCCCAGCCACCGGCCTGGTCAGCGCGGCCTCCGCATCGGGCCTGAGCGCCCAGAAGGTGGCACGCCACAGCCCGGCGGAAGCGGCGGGTCTGTGCGTGGGCGATGAGCTGATCGCCCTGGATGGCTGGCGGCTGCGCAAGCCAGGCGATCTCAGCCAGCGGCTGCAGGAAGGCCACAAGCACACCCTCACGATCGGGCGTCACGGCAAGCTGCGCGCCCTCACCCTGCAGCCCACCGCGCCGGCGGTGAAGAGCTGGAGCCTGCAGGCCGATCCCGGCTGTTCAGCGGCGGCGTTGGCCCTGCGCGGGCAATGGCTGCAGGTGGTTCCATGTTGAACCACGTCCG
>ERZ888423.639-NODE-639-length-35143-cov-11.605649_pt1 | contig 35143 bp, 32 predicted proteins | sample MGYA00520523_ERZ888423 | MGnify/ENA primary metagenome ERZ888423 (study PRJEB32303, sample SAMEA104408611) | aquatic metagenome | biome: Brackish water; feature: Pelagic; material: water | place: Baltic Sea | collected 2014-06-08T10:24:00 | depth 30,27 m ...
ATCGGATGTCGGCAATGGGCTCACGGGTTCTGATCAATGCAAATTGGTATTAGTCGCTCCTGCGATAGAGGCGCGCCTGGCATCAGGCGGCGCCGGGTTGGAAAGCCCAATCTGGGCTTTGGCTAATGGCTCGGGTGAGCCATGCGCCCGCGCGGTCCCGTCCGACCGCCCGGGAACCTTGTCAGCGTCAATCCAGGTTCAATTCGCCGTTGATGGCGGTCTGGTTGCCGCGGTTGATCTGGAGGGCGTTCAACACGACGGTGGAATTCGGGCCCGCCTCGATGTTGATCAGGTTGCCGATCGCCGTTGCGACCGGGCGGCCGAAGGGACCGCGGACCTCGGTTCGCCGGCCATCCGCGTCGCGTCGCGACGCGATGCCGCCTTCGATGTCGTCCACCTGGGTGTGGCCGATCGATTTGTCGAATGGCATGACCGGCTCGCGGGTGAAGGCCGCAGCGGAGGCTGCGCCAAGCATGGCGGCGGCTCCAATAAGAACGATGGTGGCTTTGCGACTCATGACCAGCTCCTGTCGTGCTTGTCGTTAATTTCAGAAACGACAATCTCGATTAAGTTGGTCAAGTTTTAATTCAGAATTTTAAACAAGTCTGTAGCAATTGGGTTTTAACCCGGTCCGTCCAGGTAGTAGGTCGTTAAACAAAACGATTAGAGTAATACCTGGTATTACGACTTTTTTTCTATGAAACTTGTATCATCTTGAGCATGTGGGAGAAGATTGGATGACTTGCGTCGCCAAACCAATCGCCGACTTCAAAATGGTTCCCAGGCGCTTCCAGCAGCGCGGCCGGCATGGCGCGGGACCGGAGCTGGGCGTGATAATCCCGGGTCTGGCGGATCATTTCCGGCGTCTCCTGCAGGCCGACCGCGAGCAGCGTCGGCAGGTCAGGGCGGGCTGGCGGGCGGTGAATCGGGCTCGCGTGACGGACCAGGGCGTCCGTCAACCCCATGTCCAGATGCCGGTCGTGCCAGCGATGCGGCTCGAAATCGTAAACGCCGCTGGCGAGCGTCATGCTTTGAATGCGGTCTGCACACTCCGCCGCGTGGCTCGCGAGCGCCAGGAGATGCGCGCCGGCTGAGGTGCCTGCCACATGCAGGCGATCCGGATCGCCGCCATCGGCCGCGATGTTGGCGTGCGTCCAGAGAATGGCCTCACGGGCATGGCGCATCTGCTGGGTCAAGGCGCAGTTGGGCAGGCGGCCGTAACTGGGCAGCGCCACCGTGACGCCGTGGTCGAGCCAGGGTTCGACGATGAACGCATAATCGCGCCGGTCCAGGGTGCGCCAGGCGCCGCCATGCAGATAGAGCAGCACCGGCGCGCCGGGACCGGCCGGGAAGATATCGAGCAATTGCCGTTCGTGCGGCCCGTAGCGGATGTCGCGGCGGCCGCCCAGGCGGGTCAGCGCGGCGTCGCTGCGGCGGCGCTTGTCGGCCGTGATCGCCGCATGGTTCGCCACGGCCCGCGTCGGGTTATAGGCGAAGGCGATCTCGGACCGGGTCAGCCCGCGGTAGACAGGGGCGTCGGGCGGGGGCACGGCGTGGGTCCCGGCAGCGGCGTCAGGATGGGTCTGGCGAAGGCGGGACATCTCGGCTCGCTTTGCCGCCGCGCCATGCAAGGGCCGCGAGCAGCAGAAGTTGAACGACAGTCGCAACGATAAGCACGTAGGCCGCGCCCGCAAGCCCGTGGGCGCCGACCAGGGCCGGGGCGATCGCGAGCGCGATCGTCGCGATCGTCAGATGCACGCCCATATGCGCCTTGAAGCGCCCGGCGGCGATGATCGCGAATTGCAGGAATGAGGCGACGAGGCGCAGCGCCGCCGCCGCCATGATCAGCGTGAAGATATCGGCATAGGCGCTGTAGGCCGGCGTATAGACGATCCCCAGCAACCACGGTCCGATCAGCGCCGCGACCGCGACGCCGCCGCCGCCGATCAGCACGGCGAGCGCCAGCAGGCCGAGCAGCAGGCGGTTGAAGCGCTTGAAGTCGCCCGCCGCATGGGCGCGCCCCAGATGCGGCGTCGCGGCGCTGCCGAAGGCGTTCCCGACCAGGATGATCGCCTGAAAGAACAGGAACAGGCCGGTGAAATAGCCAAGCGCATCGGGCTCCATCCGCCATTCGATGACATAGCGCGGGATCGCGGTCTCCAGGCTGGCGACCGCGGCGCCGACGCCAAGCGGCCAGCAGCTCTTGAAGACGCCGAGCGCGCCGGTTCGCGCTGGCTCGCGCCGCCGCGCCGCCCGCGCCGCCGGGGCGTCTTGCCAGAGAAGCAGGATGCAAGCCGCCCCCGCCCAGGCTGAAAGCCCCGCCCAGAGTTCGCCGCCGGTCGCGGCCAGCGCCGCCGCGCACGCCGCCGGTCCGAGCAAGCCGCGGCGGAGGAGAGAATGCCAGACCGCCCGCGCCTGCCCGTCCCGTTGCCTGAGGCCATAGATCAGGTCGAAGCCGGCGTCGGCGCTTTTGACGAGCGCGAAGGCGAGCAAGGCCGCCGTGCCGTCGAAGCCGCGCCCGGCCGCGACCGTGAAGCCCGCGAGCGCCATGAGCAGCGCCGCGGCGACCGCGCCGGCGATCCGCGCCTGCCAGTAGTCGGAAAACGGCAGCGCGCCCGCGGCGTCCCGCGCGAGCGCGGTGCGTAAGCCCATGCCGGTCAGGAAATAGATCGGGGCGCTGATCATCAGCGCGAACCCAAAGGCCGCCATCGCCTCGACCCCGGCGAGTTTCGCGATCGCGACGCCGATCATCCATTGGCCGAATGCGAAGACGCTGTGCCCGGCGCCGATCGCCAGCATGTCGCCGGAAAGCTTGCCCAGGGGGCGGGGGCTCAAGCTCACCTGCGGGTATCCAGGGCGTGGGCGAAGAACGCCCGGTCGGGCGCGGTCAGCGCTTCGATCTTGGCTTGCGTCGCGGCGTCATGCAGCGCTGGCGGCGCCTCCGTCCGGGCCTTGTTGTGGTGCCCGATCCGGACGCGCACGCCGACGGTCTCCCGGATCGCAGCTTCAAAGGCGGGCAGTCGGTCAAGGAAACCGACGACATCGAACTTGTCGAGATTGGCCTTGGCGCGGTCGAGCGCATCCTGGCTGGTCATGTCGGCCGAGGGGTCGAGGCCGCTGAAGAAGTAGACGTAGAACGCCCCCAGATGGCGCGCCTCGGCGCTATCGAGGAAGCTATCGAAATCGGCCGCGATATGGGCGTGGCCGTGGGCGCGGCCATGGCTCCAGCGGTAATGGGAAATGAACCGGCCGACGGGATCGCGCAAGATCGTGACGAATTTCGCGACATCATGGTAGGCGGCATGGCCCGTATCGCTGAAGCGCACATGGGCCGAGACGCAATCGACGCCCGCCGCCATATGATACAGAAAGATCCGCTCCCGAAGCGCTTCCGCCCGGCGGAGCACGGTCAACGGGTCGGCGGCCGAGTCGAGCAGGGCCTCCGTCCGGTATGTGGCTTCCGCCAGCACGGTCGCCTGGCTCAACAGGAAGCGCTTGCGGATCGCCCGGCCGACCGAGGTCCCGCCGCATTTCGGCACATGATGAAACACCATGCGGTTCGGGTGCAGCCGGCCCCGCGCCTGTCGGATCGCGGCCCGGGCCGTATCGATCAGGGACATGCCAAGGCCGCCTCATGGCTCCAGGACGTGAGGTCGAGGTCGAACAGCGCCGCCAACCGGGCATTGTCGGCGGCGTAGGCGCGCCGCAACGCCGCGAGCGCCGCATGGTCGGACGCGCTCAGGGGCGCGGGCGCCTTCGCCGTGTTGAGGCGGCGATAAAGCGCCCGGGCGGGCTGATAGAACGGCGTGCGCGCCACCAGGCCGCGCACCTGCTGATTGATGGCCTGGGCCATGCGGCTCCGGACCCGGTAGGTTTCGTTTTCGCGCGGATAGGGATAATCGGCATAAAAGTCCGGGTCCAATCCAAGCCAGGCCGCGAGGTCGGCCATGGCGGCATTGCGGTCGGCCTGGATGTCTTCCAGCAGGATCACCTTCATGCGGGCCTCTCCGACGCGCTCCCGCCAGCGGCTGAGCGGGTCGATATAGCGGGCGTTGGCGTGGGCGAGCCGCAGCAATTCGTTATGGGCGAGCCGGGGATCCTTCCGGTCGGCCATCTCGAGGAAATCGGCGAAGGAAACCCCGGCTTTCAGGTGGGTCCAATTGTTGGTGAAATAGCGATATGTGGATAGAATTTGCGCCGAGGGCTCGCGCAGGACGAACAGGAAGCGCGGCCGGTTCGGCAGATCCGGCAGCAGGCGAAGGGCGGATTCCTGGTAGAGATATGTCGGCGTCGCCTCCAGCCGGATTTTAGCTTTGCGGTTCGACACCGGAAAGAAGCGCTCGTAGCCCGCCTGCCCGCCGGAAGAGAAATTATTCGCGGGGTCGAAGACATGGGAGCCCGCATCGACGAAATAGCAGGTCTCCTTCACGATCGAGCCTTCCGCGTCCGGATGGTCCGCGATCCACTGGAACAGGGAGGAGGTGCCGCATTTCGGGGCGCCCGCGATGATCAGGTTTGGAAGCGCCATCGGCTCGCCCGTCCGTCTTCAGCCGCGCCCTTGGCGGCGTTCGATTGCAAGATCGTAGGCGGCGGCAAGCGCCGTCGCCGCCCGGTCGGCCGTATAGGCGCTTTGGTAGCGCGCATAGGCGGCCGCGCCGAGCGACCTCAGAGTATCCCGATCGAGGGTTTCGATTAGGTTGGCGAGACCCGCAGTATTTTCAGGATCGAACAGAATCCCGGCGGCGCCGCCGTCCAACACTTCCGGCAGGGCGCCGCGGTCGCTCGCCAGGACGGGCGTCCCATTCCGCATGGCCTCGATCGCGACCAGGCCGAAGCCTTCCCAGCGCGACGGCATGACGATGGCGTCGGCGGCGGCATACCAGGCGTCCAGGCTGTCATGGGCGATCCAGCCATAGAGCTTCAGGCGCGGGTCGGCGATCTGTACATGGGCGCCGTCGCCCAGGCCCTCGGCGCCGATGACATGCAGCCGGATGTCCTGGCGCTTCGCCTGCCGGAACGCCCGGAGCAGCAGATCGAGGCCTTTCTGCCGGTCGAGCCGGCCGACGAACAGCAGGTTGAGACAGGTAGGGTCCATGGCCTCGGGCCGGGGGCCAGGCGTCGCGGGGCGCGCGCCGTGGGGAATGGCGATATGTCCGCCATGGCGGATGCCTGCGGCTTCGGCGGCCGCGAATTCATGGGCGGAGATCGAGACGATGACGTCGGCCTTGTGCGCCAGCTCCCGTTCGATCGTCCGGTAGATGCCGCGTTTCAGCTTCGCCGTCTGCATCTCGAACGCCCAGCCGTGGGCGCAATAGAGGATCGCCGGGCCGATCGCGCGGCTGTCGGCGGCGACGCGGCCATAGACGCCGGGGAAACTGGAATGCAGGTGCACGACCGACGGCCTGGCTTTCCGGATGCGGCGGGTGACCTGCCAGGCGGCGCGCGCCATCCCGGCGATCCGGCGGGCGGAGCGATAGTCCAGCAGGCGGTCCGCCGCCGCCGCCAGCTCGGGCTCCAGGTAATGGCGGTCGGCCAGGAGATCGACCGACGCCCAGCGGCCGCTCGCGCGTTGGGCGCGCATCGCCTCCGCCACATATGTGGCGACGCCGCCGCGGCAGCGTTCGACGACATGCAGCACGGTCTGGTCCGGCAGCGACATTCGCGGTTTCATCCCAGTTGCGGCGAACCTTGGAGCGGCGGCACACTGTCCCCTCGTCAGCGTCCGGTCAATCGGACCGGACGCCGCGCTCGCCGTCCGGCGCCGTGCTCAAGGGAGAATGCCTGTCGATGCCCAGTCTGACCGAGCGCCTTGAGCGCTGCTACGCCTCCGCCGTCCACGATGTGTTGCGGGAAATGGGGCACGGCGAATGCGTGCTGCCGCCGGAAATCCGCCTCCTGGACCGGTCGAAGCGCATCGCGGGAGAGATATTCACCGTCGCCGGCCAGATCGACCAGACCTTGAGCCGCCATGACTCGCTGCTGCTTTGGGCGCGCGTCCTGTCGCGGGCGCCGTCAGGCAAGGTGATCGTCTGCCAGCCGAATACCCGCATGGTCGCCCTGATGGGAGAGCTTTCAGCCCATGCCCTGATGGCGAAGGGGACGCGCGGCTACATCGTCGACGGCCATGCCCGCGATGTGGAGCAATTGCTGGCGATGGGCTTCCCGGTCGCCGCCGACCTCGCCACGCCAGCCGACATCGTCGAGCGCTGGCGCTACACGGCGCTCGGGGAGCCGGTCACGATCGGCCGCGTCACCATCCGCACGGGCGATTATGCCATCGTCGATCATGACGGCGCGGTCGTGATCCCGGCTGACATGGTCGAGGCGGCCGTGACCAGGACCGAAGCCGTGATGGCGACGGAAAGCGACATGCGCAAGGCCATCATAGCCGGCATGGACGCCGAGGAAGCCTATCTGAAGTTCGGGAAATTCTGATGCGCGCTGTCGTCTGCGCGCGGCTTGGCGGGCCGGAGGTTCTGGCGCTGCAGGAGCTGCCGGCTCCCGGCGCGCCCGGCGCTGGCGAAGTCCTGGTGCGGCAGCGCGCCTGGGGCGTCAATTACGTCGACGCCCTGATGTGTCGCGGCGGCTACCAGTTGAAGCCCGAGCCGCCGTTCGTGCCGGGCCTGGAGGCGGCAGGCGAGGTGATCGCCGTCGGCGGCGATGTCGCCGGATGGCGCGCCGGCGACCGCGTCATCAGCCAGCACCGGCCGGGCGCCTTTCAGGAGCAGCACCTGTTGAAGCCGGAAAGCCTCTGGCCGATGCCGCGCGCCATGACGTTCGAGGCAGCCGCCGGGTTCCGTTCGGCCGCGATGACGGCCTATCACGCGCTGGTCGATCGCGGCCGTCTGGAAGCAGGGGAAACGGTGCTGATCCACGGTGCGACCGGCGGCGTCGGGCTGGCGGCGGTGCAGATGGCGAAGGCCCTGGGCGTCCGCGTGATCGCGACTGGCGCCAGCCCGGAGAAGCTCAAGACGGTCGCGGCGCTTGGCGCGGACCTGACGCTCCCGTCGGCGCCTGGCTTTCGCGACGCGGTCAAGGACTGGACCGACGGGCGCGGCGTCGATCTGGTGTACGATCCGGTCGGCGGCGATGTGTTCGACGAAAGTGTCCGCTGTCTCGCCTGGGAAGGCCGGATCGTCGTCGTCGGGTTCGTGTCAGGCCGGGCGGCAGAGGCGAAGACCAACCATCTTCTGATCAAAGGCGCGTCCGTCATCGGCATCCGCGCTGGCGAGGGCGCCCGGCAGAAGCCGGCGCGCGGGGCGGCGGCGAAGGCCGCGATCCTGGCGTTGGCGGAGCAGGGCTTGCTCGACCCGCATGTGTCCCATGTCTTTTCGTTCGAAGACGCGGCCGACGCCTTCCGCGCCATCGAAGGCCGCGCCGTCATCGGCAAGGCTGTGTTGAGCGCGGCCGCGTCAGAACTCCAGCGGCTCCAGGCCTAGCCCGGTCATGCGGTTCAGGTAGGCGCGGATGCGCGCGGCGAGGGCGACCAGGTCCTCGGGCGGCATCGGCGTGCGGTCGCGGACGGCGGCGAGGCCCGGCGCATCCTCGGTTTCCCACTCCCAGGGGTCGGGCATGCAATCGGCGAGGGTCGCCAGGATGACCGGATAGGGCCGGCCCATGAAGACGCCCTTAAGCATGCGCTTGCCGAGGAAATGGAAGCGGAAGCCGCGTTGGTCCGGCAATCTGGCGAGCGCCTCGGCAAGGTTGAGGGCGATGGTCATCTGGCCGTGATGACCGTGCCCGCCAAGCCGGAAGCCAAGATCGACGTCGGGGCCGATATAATCCCGGTAGACATCTCCCTGATCGGTCGCGATCTCGCGGATCGTCACTTCGATATTGCGGCCGGGGAAGCGCGCCGCCCAGCAGCAAGCACGCAGCCGCAAGGGCCAGCGGGCGGAAAACCGGCCGTCATACAGCACGAGCGCGCGATAGCAGGCTTCGACCAGCAGCAGGGCCTCGTCGGCCGAATCCGCCGCCGCGCGGAAGATCAGCTCGTCGCCAAGCGCCTTCCAGACGCCGATATCGGGAATGTCCGCACGGTCGGCGAACGCCATCGCGGTCTGTCCCATGACGACCAGCGGCAGTTCGCGGAAAAATGTTTCGAATGCTTCAAGCCAGCCGGCGCCGCCATCCAGGCTTTGCGCGGTTTCCTTGAAACGGGTAGCGCCGGCGATGTCGACCGAAAAGAAGATCAAGGTCTTCGCCGGCGCGCCAGGCGCCGTCATGATTGCGCGAGCGCTGCGTCGCGGGTGTCGAACACCGAAAACATCACGCCGAACCCGGAAATATCGAACACTTCCTGGACGAACGGGTTCAGGTTGCAAAGCCGCATGTCGCCGCCGCCGGCCCTGAGCCGCTTCGCCGCGACCAGAAGCACGCGCAAGCCCGCGCTTGAAATATAGTCGACATGTTCGAAATCCGCGACGATGCGCTTGGCGCCGCCGTTGATCAGCCCGATCAGCGCTTCGCCGGCTTCGGGCGCGGTATTGGTGTCCAGGCTGCCCCGGACGGCGACGATCTCAGCGCCGGCGGCGGCTTCGATGGTGATGTCCAACGCCAGCGTCTCCTGCTCGATTGGGCGCGATCGCCGCCAAGATGCCCAGTGTAACGCGCCGGTCAACAGCCCGCAAAGCGGCGGCGCGGCGGCGATCAATCGTCGTTCGTTTCAGCCTTGCGCGGGCGTTCCGGATCGTCGGGCATGCGCCGGGGCAGGGTGATGATGAAGCACGCGCCTTCGCCGGGGGCGGTCTCGACCTGCAAGTTGCCGCCATGCATCTGGACAATGATGTCATGGCTCATGGAGAGGCCGAGGCCGGTGCCGGACCCGGTCGGCTTCGTCGTGAAGAACGGCTCGAAAATGCGCTGGCGGACATGCTCCGGCATGCCGGGGCCGTTGTCCTTGAGGCGGATCTCGACGCCGGCCGCGCCAAGCGAGGTCGTCGTGACCTCCAGGACGGGCCGATAGCTGTCGCCGACTTTCTGCTTGTGCTCATGGGTCGCTTGAAAGGCGTTGTTCGCGATGTTCAGGATGACGCGCGACATATCCTGGGCGCCGACTTCGATCTCCCCGGCGGCCGGGTCGAAATGCTTCTCGATGGCGCTGTTGAAGCTGTGGTCCTGGCCGCGCAGGCCATGGAACGCCAGATCGACGAAGTCGTTGACCAACTTGTTGATCTCGATCATCTGCGCGTCGCCGGATTCCTTGCGGCTGTGATCCAGCATGCCGCGGACAATCGAATCCGCCCGGCGGCCGTGCTCGCTGATCCGGCTCAGATTGGTCGTCAGGTCCTCGACGATCGCCTCGATCTCTTCGCGGACATCCGCTTCGATCACGGATTTGGCGCGGTCGACCTCGGCCAGCAGGTCTTCCAGCAGCTCGTTCGAGAGCTTCGCGAAATTGTTGACGAAATTCAGCGGGTTCTTGATCTCGTGGGCGATGCCCGCGGTCAATTGTCCGAGGGACGCCATTTTTTGCTGGGCGATGATCTGCGCCTGGGCGCGACGCTCCTCGGTCACTTCGCGGCCGTAGATGTTGATATAATTTTCGCCGAGAACCGCGGCGGAGGTCAGATCGAACGCCCGATTGTCGGTTTCGAAGGTGACGCGCGTCGGCTTCGCGCTGATGAAGGCCTGGATCGCCGCTTCCGCCACCTGGCCGGCGACGCGCATGCCGGGCAGGGTCAGGCCGGGGATCGCGAATGCGGCAGAATTGCCATAGATCACCGTCCGGTCCGCGCTCAGGCGCAGCATCGGATTGGGGTTCTCTTCGGGGAAGCGGGCGATCACGCGGGTTTCCGCCTCGGCCTGTTCAAGCTTCGCCAGGGTTTCGGCCAGGGTCGCGTTCTGCGCCTGCAGCTTGTCGGCCAATTGCTCGACGATATTGAGGCGCTGGGCGTCGCGCGCATAGCGGCGGAAGACTTCCAGGGCCTCCGACATGTCGGTGATCTCGTCGGCCCCGGTGATCGGCGCCGGCGTTTCAAGGTCGCCGCCGGCCATGCGGCGCATGGCGCCCGCCAGCACGGTGATGCGGCGGACGACATTGTGCCCGATATAGACCCTGCCGATCAGAATGGCGCCGATCGCGGCGATCGCCGTCAGCGCCATCAGCAGCCGGAGGCCGACCGCGGCGATCTGTTCGCCATGCGCGGCGGCGTCGTTCATGGCGCCTTGCGCGGCGATGACCAGGGCGTCGGCGGCGCTGGCGATCTCCGCTGAGATGCTGCGCGACTCGGCGAGGAGAGCTTGCTCCCGGCTTTGCAGATCGAAGTACCGGCTTCGCACTTCGAACACATTGCGGCGGCCCTGGCCGAGCGCGACGAAGCCCGCGATCGGCCGATCCAGCAATTCGGGAAACTCGGTTTCCGTGATCGAGCTCCGCGCTTCGCGCAAGCTCGTCAGCGCAGCCTCGTACCGTTCCCGCAAGGGGCTGATCAGGTCCGGGCTGGGGGCGGCGGCAGCTTCGCTCAGGGCCGCCTTCACTTCCGTCGACGCGATCGCGAGCTCGCTGAACGCTTCGCCGCGCGCCGTCAATGCCGGCGACAGGCGTTCCGTTTCCGAGGTCGGCCCAAGTTCGTCGAGCGAGCTCCAGCCGGTCCGCAGATAGAATTGCAGATCGTCCCGGAGCGGTGCCAGCCGCCGGTCCATGCGGCGGCCTTCATGGGCGGCCTTGAAGGCCAGGTCCTGCAATTCGGCGCGGAGCTGAATGCGCTCGCTCGCCGCGATGTCGAGCTGATCGAGCGTCGCGGTCATCTTGGCGGCAAGATCGTCGACCCGGTCGAGGTCATAGAGGCGCGGCGCATCGTGGCGCGCGTCATCGACGAACAGGCTGAGGAGCGTCGACCAGATCGGATCATTGTTCGAATCCGCCTGAGCGAGCTTCAAGTCGAGACGACGCATTTTCTCGACATCCAGCGTCAGCGGCACCGAGAGTTCATCGAGCATGCCGCGCACGCGGGCCAGGCCGTCGTCGTCCGGGACGGCGGCGAATTCCGGGGCGGAGGCTGCGATCTTCGCGCTGTTCTTGGCGATCTGCTGGGCGAGCATCAGCCGCGGCAGGTCGTTCTGGGCGACCCGCGCCTGATCTTCCCGCAATTCATCGAGCAGATACCACGTCAGCAAAGCCGACATGCCAAGCAACAGAACCGCGCCGAGCAGCGCCAGCGCCATGCGCGTCGCGAGCCCGAAGCGGCGCGGCGCACGCTTGCGGCCGGCCTGGATTTCCGGCGCGTCGGTCGCTGTCATTGGGCTGCGTCCTGTAGCGGCCGGAGGCCCCCCGCGCCATCCAGTTCCGTCAGGTATATGGCGTCCGACCCTTGATTATCCGCCGGGCCGAAGGCGAGGCTGACGCCGCCGAGATCGAGCGCCGTGCTCGCCTGAACCGCGGCGATGAAATCCGCGCGGGTCGGCGCCGCGCCCAATTGCTCCAGGATGGCGACCGTGAAGCGTCCGGTCAGGTAGCCTTCCAGCGAGATGAAACTGGGCTTGGAGCCGGTTACGGCGATCGCCGTCAGATAGTCGCGCACCAACGGGACCGACGGGTCCAGCGGAAACGGCACGACCTGGGAGATGATGATGCCCTTGCCCCGGTCGGCCAGCGGCCGTTCGGCCAGTGCGGCGGCGAAAGCCTCCGAGCCGATGAAGGATATGCTGGCGAAGGTCGGCTTGAAGTTCAGCTTCGCGCTCCATTGCACGAAGGTCGCGAGCGGCGCATAGGCGCCGACCATGATCACGGCTTCCGGGCGGCCCGCCATCACGTCGAGCAGGCCGACCTTCACGGCGGTCGAGTTCCTGACATAGCGCCCTTCGCTGACCAGCGCGGCGCCGCGCCGTTCCAGCGCTTGCACGACCCCCGCGCGCCCGGCGCGGCCGAAGCTGTCATTCTGATAGAAAATGCCGATCCGCTGCTTCCCCAGCCGGTCGACCAGATGGGCGACGAGGGCCTCCGTTTCCTGAAAATAGGAAGCCCGGATGTTGACGATGTAGGCCTCATAGGGCGTGCGCAGCATTTCGGCGCCCGTGAAAGCGCCGATATAGGGCACCTCATGTTCGGCCGCGAGCGGCGCCACAACCCGGGATGTCGGCGTGCCGACCGCGCCGATCAGCGCGAAGACCCGGCTGAAAAACATCAGATTGCGGGAGTTCTCTCCCGCCGCTTCCGGCTCATAGCGGTCATCCAGGCTCAACAGGTTGAGCATGCGGCCGTGCGTCCCGCCCGCGGCGTTGGCTTCCGTGAATGCCGCCTGAAGCCCGTCGCGCATCCCGATGCCGAGCGCTTCGGCGGGGCCGGTCAGCGCCGCCGATTGCCCGAACTGGATCCGCCCCTGGGTGACGCCATCCTCCGCGAAGGCAGGCGCGGCGGCGGTCTGGAGCAGCGCCGCGAGCAGCCAGCAGACAAGGCGACGCGCCCGCATGTCAGTCGAGCGGACGACGCAATACCAGCGTCGTGATGTCGTCATGTTGCTCGGCGTCGCCGGTATGGTCGATGACGACCGTCTCGATCGTTTCGGCAACCGCCAGCGGGTCGGCGCTGCCAAGGCGCTTGAACACGTCCATCAACGCCGATTCGCCGTATGGCTCGCCCGTTTCGTCGAAGGCCTCCGTCACGCCGTCGGTGTAGAGCAGCAGCGTGTCGCCCGGTTGGAAATCGACTGTCGCCTGGTCGAATGTCGCGTCGTCGATCACGCCGAGCGCCGGTCCGCCCTTGTCCTCAAGCGGCGAAACATCGCCGTTCGCCCGCCGGAGGATCGGCGGGTTATGACCGGCGTTGCAATAAGCGAGCTTGCCGGTCGAGGTCTCGAGCACGCCGTAGAATACGGAAACGAACATCGCCTCATCGTTGTCGCGGCACAATGCGGCGTTCACCAGTTCCAGGCACTTCGCCGGCGCTAGCCCGTCCATGCCGCGCGCCCGCATCAGGGTGTAGGAGACGGCCATGAAGATCGCCGCCGGCACGCCCTTGCCGGACACGTCGGCGATGACGAAGCCGACGCGGTTCTCGTCGATCTGAAAATAATCGTAAAAATCGCCGCCGACCTCTTTCGCCGGCGTCATTTGCGCGCCGATCTGGAAGCCGGGGCCGGCCAATGGCTTGCCCGGCAAGATCTGCGCCTGCATGCGCGCCGCGACATCCAGCTCGCGGCGCAGCGCCACAAGCTGCTCCCGGGATGTGACGGCCTCGCGCAGCATTTCCAGATGCGCCAGGGTGCGCGTGACGGTCAATTCCAGATCGTCGAAATCGATGGGCTTGGTGACGAAATCGAAGGCGCCGCGGTTCATCGCGGTCCGGATATTCTCCATGTCGCCATAGGCGGAGACGACGACGGCCTTGATCATCGGCGCGACGTCGCGCAACTGGCCGATCAGCGTCAGGCCGTCCATGACCGGCATGTTGATGTCGGAAAGCACCATGTCGACATCGCGGCGGGTCTGCAATTGCTCCAGCGCTTCCGCGCCATTCTGGGCGAACAGGAACTCAAGCTCGCCCGCCCGGATGCGGCGGCGAAACTTCTGGCGGACCAGGATTTCGAGGTCGGGTTCGTCATCGACCACGAGTATTGACGGCATTGCCCAACGTCTCCGGTTTCAGCTTGCGGGCGAGTATGGCGCACCGCCGCGCCATCCGACAAGCATAAGCATGCGGTTAGCGCGTCGGACGGCCGATCATCAGGTCGATATAGCCCCGATAGGACTGATCCTTCGGCTTGGCCGCGTCTTCGGGATAGACATACTGAATCGAGGATTTGCCCAGGAGCCGTCCCGGCAGCACGGAGACCCGAACGAAGCGCGTCGCCATGTCGCCCGCCTGGGCGAACACCGGGTCCGGCCCCGCCTCGAACCACGGCTCGCCGATGCCGTAGCCATGCGAAGCGCCGTCGGCGTCGATCCGGATCGCGCCCGCGACCAGGCAGCGAATGCCCGGGCCGCGATGGGTATGGGTCAGCGCGGCCCCGCCCGGCGGGAAGGCGACGCTGTCGAGTCGCATCAGCCAGTCTTCCTCGGCGCTTTCCGTCTGGACCGTCGTCAGCGGCCCGCTCAACAGGCGCTCGGACGCCACGCCCGCGCCCTCCGCAAGACTGTCCTCCGCCGACGCGGCCGCGATCTCATAGCGCCAGATTTCGGCGCCGGCCGGGCCTGCGACAAGCGGCATGGCGGCCTTCGCGTAAAGGCCTGCGTCGGTCGCGAGCAGCTTGTCGCCAAGGGCGACGGCGTCGCCTTGAAAGGCGTAGACGATCCGGTGCGCGGCCTTCAACGGTCGCGCCAGCGCCGCATTCGGCTGAAAGCGGTCGCGGTACATACGAAGTTCGAGGATGTCGGACATGGGGCGGCCTCTTCGTCGAGGGTTGGTCAGGTGGGTCGGATTGCGATCGCCAGGTCGAATTCCCGCCCGGCATGGGCGAGCCAGCCGAGCCATGACTGGGCGAAACTCCGCGCGATCAGGATTGCGAAGGCGTCGTCGCCGGTCGCGTGCAGGATGGCGGTCGCATTGCCGATTGGCGTCTGTGCGAAGGCGCCTGCAGGAAAAGTCCGTGGCCGGAGATCGATTTGGCAGCCGACGCTCAACAGGTCGCGGGCGCCCGGCCCGTCCAGCCGGAGCTGCGTCCGCGCCGAGGAAAGGTCCAGGGCGCGCGGCGCGCCCGCGGCTTCCAGCCGTTCGGCGAATGCGGCGTCGGTCGCGTGGAGCGCCAGCCAGTAATCCGGCCCGAGCCGGAGCAGCGTCAGCGGCCCCTGCACGGCCGAGCGCCGGCTGTCCTCCGGCAGCGGCGCGCCGAGCGCCGTCTCTGCGGCCGCGCGAAATGCCTGGTCCGTAAGCCGCCCGCGGAGAGCCGCCTGGCTCGCGACGGGCGCCGCATACGCTGCGAGCGCGCCCGCGGGCCGCGTCTCCGAAAGGCCGGGAAAGCCATGGTCGACGGTCGCATCAGCCACGGAGCCGCTCCCCTTCAGGATCGATGAAGACCGGATCGACAATTCTGACGGCGGCGCTTTCGCCCATCACCGGGGAGACGACGAATGCAGCCTCGCCGATCCGCCCGCGCCCGGCCCGGACCAGGGCGAGCGCGATCATCCGGCCGCGTTCGGCGCTATAGGCATAGGAGGTGACATGGCCGAGCGACGGCCGGGGCTGGTCGCCCAGATCCTCCGCCGTGACCTGGGCGCCGACGGGAATGCGGGCATCTGCCGCCTCGGCGATCAGGCCGACCAGTTGCTTCCGGTCGGCTTCCTGGAGTGCCGGGAATGCCTGGGCCGGAACGCCGATCGCATCCTTCCGGGCCGAGACCATGCCAGCGAGCCCAAGGTCCGCCGGGGTCGTACGGCCGTCGGCTTCGGCATGGGTGACATGGCCCTTCTCGATCCGGAGCGCGCCCATCGCTTCCGTGCCGTAGACGACAAGGCCGTGGGGCCGCCCGGCCGCGACCAGACCTTGCCAGAGCGCCGCGCCCCGGTTCGCGCCGATGTTGATTTCATAGGAAAGCTCGCCGGAATAGCTCATCCGCATGATCCGCGCCCGCCCGCCGAACAGCCGCGTCTCCACGAGCCGCATCATCGGCAGCGCGGCGTTCGAGACGTCGAGGTCCGGCGCGATGGCCTTGAGCAGCGTTCGCGCCTTCGGGCCGGCCAGCGCGACCGCAAACCATTCCTCGCTCACCGGCGTCGCATAGGCGTCGAGCTCCGGCCAGATAACCTGCAGCGCATGCTCCATATGCTGGTAGACCGCGCTGGCGCCGCCCGTGGTGCAGGTGACGTGAAAGCGATCCGCCGCCAGACGGAAAACCACGCCGTCGTCGAAGACGCGGCCGTCTTCCCGAAGCATCAGGCCATAGCGGCCGCGCCCCGGTTTCAGGGTCGAAAGCGTGTTGCAATACAGCCGGTCGAGCAGCGTCGCCGCGTCCGGGCCGGAGACGTCGATCTTGCCGAGGGTCGAGACGTCGACCATGCCGACGCCGGCGCGCACGGCGAGGGCCTCCGCCCGGTAAGCTTCGCCGACGGTTTTGCCGTTCGCCGGATAGAATTGCGGCCGGCGCCAGAGGCCGGCGTCGATGAAGGTCGCGCCTGCCTGTTCATGCCAGGCGTCGGCGGCGGTGCGGCGTATGGCGTGGCCGACCTCGCCGAAATCGCCGCCGGCGACCGCGCCGAAGGTCACAGGCGTCGCGGGCGGGCGGAAGGTGGTGACGCCGGTCGCCGCGATGTCCTTTCCGGTCGCCGCCGCCAGCAGCGCCAAGCCGATCGGCCCGGCAAGCTTGCCCTGATCCGTGCCCATGCCAAGGGTCGTGTAGCGCTTCACATGTTCGATGGAGTGGTAGCCTTCGCGGGCGGCGAGCGCGATGTCCTTGTCCGCGACGTCGTTCTGGAGATCGACGAAGCGCGGCCCGCCGGTCAGGTTCGGCAAGTCCCAGGGCGCCGGGGCGTCGGCCGCGGGCGGCGGCGGCCGAAGCGGCAGCGGCGCGTTCGCCCCCGCCTCGTCGCCGTCCCGGATCGCGGCCTGCAGATCGAAGACGCCGCGCGCGCCGCCGGCCGAGCGATTGTCCGCGACCGGCGGTCCCGGCAGGAACGCCCGGAAATCCGGGTCCCAGAGCAAGGCGCCGCGCGCCTGGGCGTGCAATTGCAAGGTCGGCCCGAAACCGCCCGCGGTCAAAATCGCATCCGCCTGCATGGTCTCGACGAGATGGGGCCGGGGTCCCAGCCGCCAGATTTCCGCCGCCGTCACCCGCCGCTTTCCGTGCGCCCGTGCGACCATGGCGCCCGCAAATGTCGGCAAGCCAGCCGCCTCCGCGCGGCGCGCGGCAGCGCCGGGATCGGGACGCAGATCGACGATGGCGCGGACGGTCGCGCCGGCGGCGGTCAGGTCGGCGGCCAGTTCGTAGATCGTATCGTCCGATCCGAAGATCACCGGCGTTCGCCCCGCCAGGACGCCATAGCGCCAGAGATAGCGCCGCGCCGCGCTCGCCAGCATCACGCCGGGGCGGTCGTTATCCGCGAACAGCAAGGGGCGCTCATGGGCGCCGGTCGCGATGACGACCCGTTCGGCGTGGATTTGCCAGAACCGCTCGACAGGCTTGCCGTCGCCGACCGGCGCGGCGTCGCAGGGCCGCTCCGCCAGGGTTAGGGTCTGGTTGTCGTAGTATCCGGCGACGGTCGTGTTCGCCAGCAACCGGACGTTCGGCAGCGCCGCCAGCGCCTGGAGCGTTTCGGCGAGCCAGGCCCGGTGGGGGCCGTCGCCCCGGTCATGCAGGCCGCCGCCGAACGCGGGGCCGCTATGGGCGAGCACGACGTCCATGCCCGCGCGGCCCGCTGCGAGCGCCGCCGCGAGGCCGGCCGGGCCGCCGCCCGCGACCAGGACGTCCGTATGGCCATGGCGCCGCGCATAGATGTCAGGATCGGCCATTCTGGGCGGCGGGCCGAGGCCCGCCAGCTTGCGGATCAGGCGTTCATAGCGCAGCCACTGGGACGCGGGCCACATGAAGGTCTTATAGTAGAAGCCCGCCGGCAGCACGGCGCGGGCCAGGTCGAGCAAGCCGAAGGCGTCATGGCGCAAGCTCGGCCAGCGGTTCTGGCTCCGGACCTGCAGACCGGGCGTCGCCGGGATCGTCGTCGCGCGGGCGTTCGGCGTCAGTCGGCCGCCATCGTTCAGGACGACGAGCGCGTTCGGCTCCTGGGCGCCGGGCGCGAACAGGCCGCGCGGCCGATGCAGCTTGAAGCTCCGCCCGACGAGCGGATCGCCGGCCGCCAGGAGGGCGGAGGCGACCGTGTCGCCCGCGAGGAAGGGCACGCGGCGGCCGTCGAAGGTGAAACTGCCGGTCGACGCGCGGTCGATCAGCCAGCCGCCTTCAGCGGTACGATTGCGGGTCATGACGCGGCGTCCCGGGCCTGCCGGACCTGGCCGATGGCATGGGTCACGGTATCCCGCTCGACCACGAGCCAGCTATGGCAGCCGGAGGCGTGCAGCCAGAGCTCCGTATGCGGACCCTTAGGATTGTCGCGCTCATAGATATAGGCGGCCCAGGCGTCCAGACTGGCGGTCTTGGGATCGGGCCGGCGAACGGTCGCGTCGCCGCCATAGACGAATTCCGTCTCGGGCCGGACGCCGCAATGGGGGCAGGGGATCAGCAGCATCGGTCAGTGCGCTTTCGGGTAAGGGCCGGCGCCCTTTTCGTCGATCACGGCCGAGCGGCCGAAGCGGTCGAGCGTGAAGGCGGCGTTGAGCGGGTGCGGTTCGCCGGTCGCGATCGTGTGGGCGAAACACCAGCCGGACGCTGGCGTCGCCTTGAAGCCGCCGTAACACCAGCCGCCGTCGAAAAACAGGCCGGGGATCGGCGTCTTGCCGATGATCGGGCTGCCGTCCATGGTCATGTCCATGACCCCCGCCCATTGCCGCATCCATTTCAGCCGGGAGATGTTCGGGAACATTTCGATGGCCGCGGCCGTCACTTCGTGGATGTTCGGCATCGTGCCGCGCTGGCCATAGGAATTATAGCCGTCGAGGCCGCCGCCGAGCAGCACTTCGCCCTTGTCGGTCTGGCTGATGTAGAAGTGCAGGGCGCCGGTCGAAACGACGACGTCGAGGAAGGGTTTGACCGGCTCCGAGACGAACGCCTGCAGCAGGTGCGACTCGATCGGCAGGCGCATGCCCGCCAGCCCCATGACATGGCCGGAATGGCCCGCGACCGCGACGCCGACCTTGTCGGACGCGATCGGCCCCCGGGTCGTCAGGACGCCCGTGACCCGACCGTCGGCGCCGCGCTGAAAGCCCGTCACCTCGCAGTTCTGGATGATGTCGACGCCCCGGTTGTCAGCCCCGCGGGCGAAGCCCCAGGCGACCGCGTCATGGCGCGCCACGCCGCCGCGCGGCTGGGAAAGCGCGCCGAGGATCGGCCAGCGCGCATCGCGCCCAAGGTTCATGTCCGGCACGCGCCTGGCGAGCGCTGCCCGGTCAAGGAATTCGGCGTCGATGCCATAGAGGCGCAGCGCATTGTAGCGCCGCATCGTCGCTTCCATTTCGCCCGGCGTATGGCAGGTATTGATGACGCTCCGCTGGCTGAACATCACGTTGAAGTTCAGATCGGCCGAAAGGCCTTCCCAGAGCTTCAGGGAATGCTCGTAGAAATGGGCGTTCGGCTCCAGCAGATAGTTCGAGCGGACGATGGTGGTATTCCGGCCGGTATTGCCGCCGCCGATCCAGCCGCGCTCCAGGACAGCGACATTCGTCAGCCCATGCAGTTTCGCCAGATAATACGCCGTCGCGAGGCCGTGGCCGCCGCCGCCGACGACGATGGCGTCATAGCGCGGCTTCGGCTCCGGATGCCGGATCGCAGGCTTCCAGCGCTTGTGGCCGCTGATCGCGTGCCGGACAAGCGCTGGAAACGAGTATCGGTCGCGAAATGCGCTCAAGCTTGCTTGACCGCGCCGGCGGCTTCCAGGCGCTGCACTTCGGCCGCGGGGAAGCCCCAGGCTTCGAGCGTCGCGCGCGTATGCTGGCCGGGCGCGGTCGCCCCGCTGGCGACGGCCGTCGGCGTGCCGACGAAGCGCGGCGCCGGCGCCGGCTGCTTGTAGCCGTCGACCTCGACGAAGGTGCCGCGCGCGATGTTGTGCGGATGCTCCATCGCTTCCGACATCGTCAGCACGGCGCCGAAGCAGACGTCGGAATCCTCCATCAGATCGACCCATTCCTGCCGGGTCTTGGTCTTGAAGACCTCCGCGAGCTTGGCGCGGTTATCGGGCCAGCGGTCCCGGTCCGCCTGGGGATAGAGGTCGTCGTCCTTCAGGCCGGTTTTCTGTTTCAGCAGCGCGTAGAACTGCGGCTCGATCGAGCCGATGGAAATATGCCGCCCATCCTTGGTTTCAAAGACGCCGTAATAATGCGCCCCGCCATCCAGGCGATTGTAGCCGCGCTGGTCCTCTTTCCAGAGACCGGCGGCGAGCGCGCCATACATGCCCATCATCAGCGAGGCCGAGCCTTCGACCATCGAAGCGTCGACCACCTGGCCCTTGCCGGTGCGGGCGGCCGAAATGTAGGCGGCGAGCACGCCCATGGCGAGATAGAGCGAGCCGCCGCCGAAGTCGCCGACGAGGTTCAGGGGCGGCGTCGGCGGGCCGTCGACCGGGCCGATGCAGGAGAGCGCGCCGGAAAGCGAGATGTAGTTGATGTCATGCCCGGCGGTGTGGGCGATCGGCCCTGACTGCCCCCAGCCGGTCATCCGGCCGACGACGAGCTTCGGGTTCCGCTCAAGCAGCACGTCGGGTCCGAGGCCAAGGCGCTCCAGCACGCCCGGCCGGAAGCCCTCGATCACGATATCGGCGGCCTCGCAGAGCTTCAGCGCCGTCTCGACGCCTTCCGGATGCTTCAGGTCGAGCGCGATGTTCGGCCGGCCGCGCGTCAGGTTGTTGAACATGTCCGGCACGGCGCCGGGCTTGCCGACATTCGCCGACCGGTCGACGCGGACGACGGTGGCGCCCATGTCCGCCAGCAGCATGCAGCAATGCGGACCCGGCCCGATGCCTGCGAATTCAACGATCTTGACGCCTTCAAGCGGACCCATGGCAGTTCTCTCTTCTATGGCGGATAAACGGTTCGACGGGCAGAATAGCCATGTCCCAGCACGATTGGAAACCGCTTGATGGATGACCGCCAACCCTTCGACGGCCTGAAGGTGATCGACTTTACCCGTGTCGTCTCCGGCCCTTACGCGGCCGCGCAACTGGCGATGCTGGGGGCGGACGTGATCAAGATCGAAAGTCCCGATGGCGGAGACGAAGCGCGGCAGATGTCGCCGAACGCCGAACTCGCGGCCCGGAACATGGCGCCGATGTATATGGCGTGCGCCGTCAACAAGCGGTCGGTCGCGCTCGACCTCAAGAACCCGGCGGCGCGGGACGCGGCCGAGCGGCTGATCCTCGCCGCCGATGTCGTGATGGAGAATTTCCGGCCCGGCGTCATCGACCGCCTGGGCCTTGGCTATGCGGCGATGTCGGCCAGGAAGCCGGATCTCGTCTGGTGCTCGATCTCGGGCTTCGGGCAGACAGGGCCGCGCGCCGGGTCGGCTGCCTATGACGCGCGCCTGCAGGCGATGTCCGGGCTGATGTCGATCACAGGCCAGCCGGAGAGCGGGCCGGTCCGGGCTGGCTATGCGGTCGTCGATGCGGCGACGGGCATGGCGGCGGCGTTCGCGACGGCGGCGGCGCTGGTCCAGCGGGCGCGGACCGGGCGCGGCCAGCATATCGACGTGCCGATGCTGGACGCCGCCTTGTCGCACATGGCGCCGTCGGTCGCGGAATGGTCGGTCGCGGGCGTGACGCCGGGCCTTTCCGGCAATCAGGGAACTTCGGGGCGGCCGACCGCCAATCTGTTCCGCTGCCGCGACGGCTTCGTGATGATGGCGGCCAATAACGAGCGGCAATATCAGGCGCTGGCGGCAGCGATCGACGCGCCGGCGCTGGTCGAGGATCCGCGTTTTCAGGATTGGGAAAGCCGCAAGGCCAATACCGGCACCCTCCGCGCGCTGATCGAGGCCGCTTTCATGGAGCACGACGGCGCGGCGCTGGAAGCGACGCTTGACGCCGCCGGCGTGCCGGCGTCCCGGGTGCGGGATATCCCGGCGACGCTGGCCGATCCCCAAATCGCCCATCGCGGCCTGATGACCGCGTTCGATACAGCGTCAGGCGGCATCGGCCAGCCTTACGCGCTTGTCGGCGCGCCGTTCAGTTTCGCCTGGGGCGGCCCGGCGATCACCCGCGCGCCGCCGACGCTTGGGCAGGATACGGAAACGGTGCTGGCGGAAGCGGGACTAGATCAGGCAGCGATCAAAGCCGCCATGTCTTGAGGCGGCGTGCGGCCTCGGCGACCGAGGCCTGGTCGGCGCAAAAGCTGAAGCGGATAAAGCGGCCGCCGTCGGTCGGCTGAAAATCGTAACCCGGCGTCGCCGCGACGCCGATTTCATCCAGCATGGCCTTGCAGAGAGCGCCGGAATCGTTGGCGAGGCTGCTCGAGTCCACATAGATGGAGAAAGCGCCGTCAGGGGGCGCGGCGGGCGCCAGGCCCCTGTCCGTCAGCGCCGCCAGCAGGACCTTGCGATTGGCGGCATAGACCGCCTTGTTCGCCTCAAGCTCCGGCCTGCAGTCGAAGGCGGCCGTGGCGGCGATCTGGGACAGGGTCGGCGGCGAAATGAAGAAATTCTGCGCCAGCCTCTCGAAGCCGTCGATCACATCCTCCGGCACGATCGACCAGCCGATGCGCCAGCCCGTCATCGCGTAATATTTCGAGAAGCTGTTGATGACGATGGCCGAGGGCGAGATCGCCGCCGTCTCGGCTTCGTGCTCATAGTGCAGGCCGTGATAGATTTCGTCGGAAATCAGCCGCACGCCCTGGTCGTCGCACCAGCGGGCGAGGCGATGCAGTTCGCCCGGCAGGAACATCGATCCCGTCGGATTGGAGGGACTGGCGACGATGACGCCAGCAAGATCGCCCAGACCCTGCAGCGCTTCCGGCGTCGGCTGAAAGCGCGTTTCGGGGCCGACCGCGATCGGCACGACCTCGATATCGAGCGCCTTCAGGATATTCCGGTAGCAAGGATAGCTTGGGTCGGCGAGCGCCACCCGGTCGCCGGCCTCGAAACAGGCGAGGAAGGCCAGCAGGAACCCGCCGGAGGACCCGGTCGTCGCCGCGACGCGCCGCTCGGGCAGGTCGAGGTCATAGGTGTCGGCATAGTGGGCGGCGATCCGGGCGCGCAGGGGCGGAACGCCAAGCGCGCCGGTATAGCCAAGCACGTCCCCCTCCAGCGCTTCGGCGGCGGCCCGGCGCACGCCCTTCGGCGCCTGAAAGCCGGGCTGGCCGATTTCCAGGTGCAGCACGTCCTTGCCTTCGGCGGCGCGCGCCTCCGCCGCCCGAACCACCTCCATCACCAGGAAGGGCGCGACATCGCCCCTGGACGCGAGCTTGAGCGCCATGGTTTCCAGTTCCTTCCTGCAGTCGCTACTGCGCGCTTGCGGCGAGGCCATGGCCGCGCCAGTCGGTGCGGACGTCGCACGCGCTTTCGTTGCGCGGCAAGCCGCGCTCGCAGAACGCGGCGTTGACGAGGCCGATCGGCTCGCTTGGCTCCAGCAGGTAGCCCCTGGCCTTGAGCGCGGCCTGGGACTCCTGGCCGACGTCCTTTTCGACGAAGACCGTGGTCGGCCCGCCGCCGCGGCTGAAGCGCGGCGTGCCCACAGCTTCGTTGATGCTTTCGCCGCCCAAGAGCGTCCGGGCGGCGATCGTCACCAGCGTCGTCGAGGTTCCGGCCCCGGCGCCGCCAAGCGCCAGGAAGAAGTTGCCTGTGAACTTGTTGCCGACGACGATCGGCCCAAGCGCGCCCGACACAACGCCCGGCGGCGGCAGCAAGGCCGGCGTGACGCCAAGGCCCGGCAGCAGCCGGCCGGCGCCGAACGCCCGGTAGAGCGTGAAGCCGCAAGCCGCGGCGCTGCCCTGCCGGTCGACAGCGACAAGGCTCGTGCCGGAAATTTCGCTCGGGATCGGGTTGACGCCTTCAAGCCAGGCGTCGACGGACTGGGCCTTGCCGGCGTCGAACGCCTTGAAGCGCTGATCGAGCCGGGCGACCGCGGCCTCGTCGAAAGCGTCGATGTCGGCGCCTGGCTGGCGGGCGAGCTTGGCGAATTCGGCGTGGGCCAGCACGGACGCTTCGGCGACGACATGCAGCCGCGCGTCGCGGCTCGCGCGCTCAAGCGCGCCTTCTTCGCCCAGGATGCGCCAGAGCCGCGCTTGCTGCGGACCGGCGGACGTGACCGTCGGCAGGAAGGCGATCAGGTTGTCGCCGGCGGGCCGGAGGATCGGGTCGAGCGCGCGCGGCACGGTCGCGCGGACGGTCTCGATCGGCAGGCTGCCGCCGATGGCTGTCACAGCATCCACATAGGCATGGGCGAGCGCGCCGCCATAAAGCGCCCCGGCGCCGTTCTGGCGGATCTGGGACAGCGTCGCCGCCAGCTCGAGCTGCCGGACCTGCTCGCCTTCCCGAACGAAGCCGCCGCCGGGGCGGCCGAAGGTGCGGAGCATTTGCGGGTCGCGCGCCAGCTCGTCCGCCCGCGCCGCGAGATCGGTCGCGAGGCTGCGAGAGACCGCATGGCCGAACCGGGCGAGCGCCTCGGCCGGTCCGACCAGCTCGCCCCAGGGCAGGACGCCGTGCCGGGCTTGCAGCGCCGCCATGCCGCGCACCGCGGCCGGGGACGCGATCAGGGGCCGGCCGCCGGGCGCCGGGAGCGCCGGCTGCGGCGTGAAATCGAAGGCGGAGAAGCTCTTGTTCGGGCCGTCGTAATAGACGCAGCCGCCGACCGCCCCCAGGCTCGCCGCCGACGGCTTGGTCACCGCCAGAGTGAAGTACATGGCGGATGCTGCGTCGGCGGCCGTGCCGCCGCGGCTCAGGATATCGCGGCCGACGATCGCGGCGCGCGGCTCGTCCGTCGCGACGCCGCCGACGAAGCCCTGGATGAACCCGGCGTCGCCGACTTTCTTACTTTCGCCACAGCCGGCCCCTAAAAGGCCCAACACGGCGACAAGCGCCAGGCTCCGTTGACGGGCGCCGACCCGCCCCCTAGGTTCAGTTCGCACGCGTGAAGGCTCGCTCGCCATGACAGTCATCAAACGCCTAATCATTGCCGCCGTCGCCATCTGGGCGGCATGTGCGCCGTCCCTGGCCAGCGCCCAGCCGGCGGTGATCCGGGACGCGGAAATCGAAGATATCATCCGAGGCTACGCGACGCCACTCTTGCAGGCGGCGGGCATCTCGCCAGGGGACGTCGATCTCATCCTGGTGAACGACGAAGGCATCAATGCGTTCGTCGCGGGCGGGCAGAATATTTTCATTTATACCGGGCTGTTGCGGAAAGCCGGCGGGCCGGATGAGGTGATCGGCGTGATCGCCCATGAAGCTGGCCATATCGCGGGCGGGCATATCGCGCGCCTCGGCGCGGAGGTCGAGAAGGCATCGGCGGAAATGCTGCTTTCCGCCGTTCTGGGCATCGCGGCCGCGATCGCATCCGGCCGCGGCGACGTCGGCGCGGCGGTGGCGCTTGGCGGGCAGGGCGCGGCGGTCAAGGGATTGCTCGCGCACACCCGCGTGCAGGAATCCGCGGCGGATCAGGCGGCGTTCAAATATCTCGAAGGCTCGAACCGGTCGGCCGCGGGCTTCGTCGACCTGTTGCAGCGACTGGTCGATCAGGAGCTCGTCTCGGCCCGATATCAGGACGACTATGTCCGCACCCATCCGCTCTCGCGGGATCGGCTGGACACGGCCAAGGCCTTCATGGCCCGGACCCGCAAGGCGGGCAAGACCGCGAGCCCCGAGGAGCTTGCCCGGTTCGCCCGCATGCAGGCGAAACTCGCGGGCTTCATGGACCCGCCGCAACGCACGCTGGATCAATATATCGGCGACGATCCGAACGCGCGATATGCCCGGTCCATCGCCCACTACCGGCGGGGCGATCTGGCGCGGGCCATCCCCCTGGTCGACAGCTTGATCGAAGCGGAGCCGACCAATCCCTTCCTCCACGAATTGAAGGGCCAGATGCTGTTCGAGAACGCCCGCGCCGAAGCGGCGGTCGAGGCCTATGAACTTGCGGTCAAGTATCGGCCGAACGATCCCGCGATCCTGGAGCCGGCTGCCCGGGCGCTGATGGAGACCGGACGGCCGGAAGCCGGTCAGCGGGCCGTCGAAATGCTGCGTCTGGTCGTGCTCCGGGAGCCGCGCAACCCCGGCGCCTGGCGGCAGCTTGGCATCGCCTATGGCAAGCAGGGCAATATCGGGGACGCCTCGGTCGCGCTCGCGGAAGCCGCCATGTTGCGCGGCCAGAAGCCGGAAGCGGTGATGCATGCGAGGCGCGCGCAGGCCAACTTGTCCCAGGGGTCGACAGGCTGGCTGAAAGCGGAGGATATTTTGCAGACCGCAAAGCCGCTGGAATAATCAGGAGCCGACCCGTCATGGCCGAATATGAAGCGATCCGCTACGAGACGCCGGCCCCAGGGGTCGCCCGCATCGTCATGGCCCGTCCGGAGGCGCGCAACGCCCAGGACCTGACCATGACCTACGAGATCGACGCCGCCTTCGCCCGCGCGGGCAGGGACGACGCGATCAAATGCGTGATCCTGGCCGGCGACGACCCGCATTTCTCCTCCGGCCACGACCTCCGCGGCAAGGCCGGGAAAACCATCCACGACTTTGAGCAGATCAGCCATTGGGGCGCCTTCGACGCCGGCGGCGCCGAGGGTCGGCTGGCGCGGGAGATGGAGATCTATCTCGGCGTCTCGAAGCGCTGGCGGGATTTCCCGAAGCCGACCATCGCCGCCGTGCAGGGCAAGTGCATCGCCGGCGGGCTTATGCTCGCCTGGGTCTGCGACCTCATTCTGGCCTCCGACGACGCCCAGTTCCGGGATCCCGTGATCGACCTAGGCGCCTGCGGCGTCGAGTGGTTCGCCCATCCCTGGGAGCTCGGCTGGCGGAAAGCGAAGGAGCTGCTGTTCACCGCCGACTGGTTCTCGGCCGAGGAAGCCCGGCAGTTCGGCATGGTGAACCAGGTCATCCCCCGCGCCGAACTGGCCGATAAAGCCGTGGAACTCGCGGCCCGGATCGCGACCAAGCCGGCCTTCGCGCTGAAAGCGACGAAGCTTGCGGTCAACCAGATGCAGGATGCCGCCGGCTTCCAGAACGGCATGAACACGGTCTTCGCCTGGCACCAGCTCTGCCACGCCCACAACATGCAGATGTTCAATATGGCGGTCGATCCATCCGGCCTCGCGCCGTCCGTCAAGGGCCGCACCGATGCGCGCCTCGAAAAGAAAGGCTGATCGTCCCATGGAGATCAAACCGCTCGACGCGCCCTTCGGCTGCGAGATCACTGGCCTCGACATCAATGCCGGCGTCTCGGCCGAGGCCTTTAAGGCAGTCCGCGCCGCCTTCGAGGCGCATTCCGTCGTCGTCATCCGGGGCGAACCGCTGACGGACGAGACCCAGGTCGCGTTCTCGGAACAGTTCGGCCCGTGCGAGCGGACGCTGGCGGGCAATCCGGCGGCGGGGTCGCCCTTCGCGCGGCAATCGAACATCGACATGAAGACCGGCGAGTCGATCCCGCTCGACGACCGGCGCATGTTCTATCAGGTCGCCAACATGATGTGGCACGCGGACTCGGCCTTCAAGCCGCGCGCCGCCATGTGCTCGATCCTCTCGGCCCGCGAAGTGCCGAGCGCCGGCGGCGATACGGAAGTCGCTTCGACCCGGCTGGCCTATGCGGCGCTCTCGGATGCGAAGAAAGCCGAAATCGAGGACCTCTGGGCCGAATACTCGATCGTCTGGTCGCGCGGCCTGATCGGCTATCAGTTCACGGACAAGGAGCGCGCGGAAATGCACCGGGTGCGTCACAAGATCGTGCGCGCCAATCCGGCGAACGGCGCGAAGGCGATGCTGTTGGGCGCCCATGCCGACCATATCGTCGGCTGGGACGTGGACGCCGGACGCGCCCTGCTGGGCGAGCTGCTGGCCCACGCGACGCGCCCGGAATTCCGCCTGGCGCACAAATGGCGCGACGGCGACGTGCTGATCTGGGACAACCGCGCCTGCCTGCACCGCGCCACCCCCTACGACGCCGGCGCCGAACGCCGCCTGATGCAACGCACCACCATCGCCGATACGGCCGACGACGCGATCGATCCGGCGGCTGTCGCGGCGTGAGGGGCGGGGCAAGAGCGCGTGCTTAAGTCGATCCCAACAGCGGTCTGAAGACATCCGGCCGGAATCGGTCCAGATACTGCCGGGCGCGGGGCAGGGCGTCATGCAGGAACTGTTCCGGCTCCCTTAGCCAAAGTCCGTCATGGCGTTTTGATAAGGCTTCTGAAATCAGGTCTGGCCAAGCCAGCGGCTTCAGGGAGCAGGACCATCCTGGCCAGCGCTTGCCGGCGCGGTCGATCGTGCGCGCAATATAACGGGTTTGATCAGCGACGCCGTGATAGTCGAAGACCATCCCGTCGCCGGAAACCACGATATGATTGCCGGTATAGCCGAGAGCGGGCTTGATCCAGAGCGGCGCGACGTTGGCTTCGGGAAATTTTTCATGAAACGCGTAAGCCAGGATATGGCAGGCGCCGCAGGCGAAGAACACGCGGTCCGGCAGGTTCCAGCGGGCGGTCGCGTCCTGCTTTCGGTAGCCGGGGGTGCGCGGCTGATACAAAGCGCTACAGCGTCGGCGGTTGGATACCCCGGCGGCGGCAGGCGGCGACGAGGGCGTTTTCGATGAGGCAGGCGATGGTCATGGGGCCGACGCCGCCGGGGACCGGGGTGATGGCGCGGGCGCGGGGCGCCGCCTCATCATAGGCCACGTCGCCGACGAGGCGGCTCTTGCCGTCGCCTCTGGGCACACGGTTGATGCCGACGTCGATCACGATCGCGCCGGGCTTGACCCAGTCGCCGCGGATCATCTCCGGCCGGCCGACGGCGGCCACCAGAATATCGGCGTTCAGGCAGCGCTGCTGCAGGTCCTGGGTGCGGGAATGGGCGATGGTCACCGTGGCGCTTTCGGCCAGCAACATCGCCGCCATCGGCTTGCCGACGATGTTGGAGCGGCCGACGATGACCGCCTCCCGCCCGGAAATCTTCGGGAGCACGCCCCGGATCATGCGCATGCAGCCGGTCGGCGTGCAGGGCGCCAGGGCAGGCGCGCCGGTCCAGAGCCGGCCGACATTCACGGGATGGAAGCCGTCCACGTCCTTCGCGGGATCGATGGCCTGCAGCACGCGCTCGGCGTCGATATGCGCCGGCAGCGGCAATTGCACCAGGATGCCGTCGACGGCGTCGTCCCGGTTCAGGCGGTCGATCAGGGCGAGCAGGTCGGCCTGGGCGATGCTGGCGTCCAGCTTGTGCTCGAACGATTGCAGGCCGGCCTCGACCGTCGCCTTGCCCTTGTTGCGCACATAGACGGCGCTTGCCGGATCCTCGCCGACCAGCACCACGGCGAGGCCTGGTTGGATGCCATGGGCGCGGCCGATTTCAGCGACCGCTTCCCCCACCCGCGCCCGGAGCGCCTGGGCGATCGCCTTGCCGTCGATGATGGTCGTCATGCCGTCGCGTCCTCCACAATCGCCGCCAGCGGCGCGCCGAGGGCTGCGCCGTCGCCCGTTATCTCGACAGTCTTAGACCGGCTTTTGTGGCCTTGCGTCAATCGGCATTGGCGCTTGGCGACGCCGAAGGCCTTGGCGAGAAAGGCGAGCGCGGCGGCGTTCGCGGCGCCGTCGACGGGAGGCGCGGAAATCCTGAGCTTCAGGCGCTCGTCGCCATTGGCGTCCGCTTCGATACCGGCGAACTGGGTCCGGGCGGCGCCGGGGCTGAGCCGGATATGCAGCCGGATGCCGCCCGCAAGCGTCTCCGACAGCGCGCTCACATCATGCCTACCATCCAGCCGCGCAGCACCGAGCGGATGAAAAAGATGATCAGGATCAGGATGATCGGCGCGATATCGATGCCGCCCATGTTCGGGACGATACGGCGGATCGGGCGCAGCAAGGGCTCCGTCAGGCGATAGAGGAAATTGCCGACAGTCGCGACGAACTGGTTCTGGGTGTTGATGATGTTGAACGCCACCAGCCAGGACATGATCGCGGAAATGATCAGCGCCCAGACAAGCAAATTGAGCACGATATCGACGATCTGGTAGAGCGCGAAGATGATGGCGTCCATGAATTCGGTCCGTCCGTGGCGGGAGATTCCGCGAAGCTAGTCCGGCCTTGCCCGAAGGGCAAGTTTCAGGCGGCGAGTTTCAGGATTTCCAGCACCTGATCCGGGCTCTTGATCGGCCGGGGATTGGTGTGGATCCAGCGGTCGTGCATGGAAAGCTTCGCCGCCCGCTCGAACTGGTCCGGCGTGACGCCGACCTCCGACAGCCGGGTCGGCATGCCGAGGCCCCTGATGAAAGCTTCCAGCAGGTCGCCGGCGGGCTGACCGGCGTCGCCCATGGCGGCCGAAATCAGTTTCTGGCGGCCGGCCGTGTCCGCTTCCAGGTTCCAGCGCATCACCGAGGGCAGCATCACGCAGGACGTATGGCCATGCGCGACGCCGAACGAGCCGCCGAGGATATGCCCGATGGCGTGGCTCGCGCCCTTCGGCACATTGGCCTGCACGCTCGACATCGAAAGCCAGGCGCCCAACTGGCAATTCATCCGGGCTTCCAGGTCCAGGGGATCGGCCCTGGTCGCCGTCAGGCCGCGGGTCAGCAGGGTCAGCCCATGCAGGGACTGGGCGTCGCAATAGGCGTTGGTGAGGTGCGAGCACACGGCTTCGACGCAATGGTCGACCGCCCGCACGCCCGTCGACAGCCAGAGCCATTCCGGCGTCGGCAGGGTGAGGGCGGGGTCGAGGATCACCTCGCTCGGCGCCATGCCGAGGGAGCGGATCGCCTGCTTCACGCCCTTCCTGGGGTCGGAAACGCCGGCGAGCGGATTGTATTCCCCGGCGGAAAGCGTCGTCGGGCAGCAGACCAGCGGCAGGGTCGGCGCCCGGTATTCGGGCGCGACCGTCGTTCCGTCCGCGTTGGTGCGCAGGATGAAGGGGTCGAAATCCGCAATCTCGGTCAGGTCGTGCTCCAGCGCCAGGGTCACGGCCTTGGCGGCGTCGGTGATCGAGCCGCCGCCGACCGTCGCGATCATGTCGGCCCTGCCCCGCCGCGCGCCCGCCGCCGCTTCCAGCACCGCGTCGCGGGGCGTATGGGCGGGCATGCCGGAATAGAGGCCGCAGAACCGGTCGCCGAGGGCTTCGGCGACGGCGCCGATCTCATCCGCGCGGGCGACGAGGCTCTGGCTCGCCATGATGAAGACCCGGGCCGCGCCGGCCCTGTCGGCCGCCGCCGCAAGCGCTTTTGCGACAGGCTCGCCATAGGTGACGCGATTGAGGCGGGTGAAGGTGACGGCGCCGGTCTGCATGGGAGAAGCCTCGCTTACTGGGGTCGGGACTGCGGCCATCATCCGGCAAGTATCCGCCTATGGGCAAGCACGGTCGATCTGCCTTAGCATTCCCGCCGCAACCTTTCGGGGGAATGGACGATGCATTTCGGATTTTATCTGCCGACCCGCGGACCGCTGGCGACGCGGCCGCAACTGAAGACGTTTCTGGAGACGGGCGAGGCCTGCGGCTTCCGCTCGGTCATGGTGGCGGACCATATCGTCCTGCCGGCGAAGATCGAGTCCGCCTATCCCTACACGGTCAAGGGCAACTTCGTCAGCGCTGGCGAATGTATGGAGCAATTGACGCTGATGGCCTTCGTCGCGGCCGCGAGCGAGCGGCTGCGCATCGTCTCCAGCGTCATGATTGTGCCGCACCGCAATCCGATCATGACCGCCAAGTCGATCGCGACGACGGATATCCTCTCCGAGGGGCGGGTGACGGTCGGCGTCGGCGTCGGCTGGATGGCGGAGGAGTTCGAGGCCCTGAACGCGCCGGACTTCAGGAAGCGCGGCCAGTCGACGGATGAATATATCGCGATCTGGCGGAAGCTCTGGACCGGGGAAGCTGTCAGCCACCGGGGCGAATTCTACAGCTTCAAGGAGCTTTACTGCCAGCCGGTCCCCGTCCAGCGGCCAGGCCCGCCGATCTGGATCGGCGGCCATTCCATGCCGGCGCTGCGCCGTGTGGCGCGGCTGGGGGACGGGTGGCACCCGGTCGGCGCGACCGCGGCGTCGCCGCTGCCGCCCGCCGAAATGCGCGAGAAGCTGGCCTTGCTTCGCGAGCTGACCGAAGCGGAAGGCCGCGATTTTGACGCGCTGACGATTTCCTACAAGGCGCCCTTCTACGACAATGGCGTTCCGCCCGCCGGCGAAGCGCGCCGCATGTTCACCGGCGGCGCCGCGGCGGCGCTCGACGATATCGCCGCCATGGCCGAGCTTGGCGTCGAAGAACTGGTGTTCGACTTCAGGGGCGAGACCCTGGACGCCAGCATGAACGCCATGCGGAGCTTCGCCGAGGACGTGATGCCGAACGTGAGGTAGATGGCGGGCCATGATCGGTTCATGTCCTCGCCGGGTATGCGCAAGCATTTGCGGCTAGAGCACGGCGCGTCCAGGCGGACGCGCGGCCTAAGCTCTACCTTATTGAAATCAATCAAATTATCCAATCTTAGGCGGTTCCGCCTAAGATTGGTTTGATCTAAGCTGAAAGCGCTCTGGGCTTCGGGGCCGCGGACGTCCGGCGCGCCAGCGCCGCTTCCATCGCTTCCATGAACTGGTCGATATCCAGGGGCTTCGTGATGTAGCGGAAGAAGCCGGCGTCCAGGCCGCGCTCGACGTCGCGGGCGCGCGCCGCGGCGGTCAGGGCGATGACCGGGATCGAGCAGGTTTCCGGCGCATCCTGCAGGGCGCTCAGGATGTTGAACCCGCTCATGCCCGGCAGATTGACATCCAGGATGATCACATCCGGCGTGTGCGCGCGGACCAGTTCGAGGCCGGTCGAGCCGGATGTGGCAGTGTACATGCGGACATTCGGGATCGTCTGGAGCAGCCGCTCCATCAGGCGGAGGCTCGCGGGGTTGTCCTCAATGTACAGGACTGAATAGCCGCCGCCCGCAGCCGCTGGAACGGCGACGCTGGGGGCGGCCTGGCCGACGATCCGGGGGCGGCGCTCCTGTTTGGCGGCGGGCAGATCGATCCAGAAGGTCGAGCCGACATCGAACTCGGTCTCGAAGCCGATGCTGCCGTGCATCGCCTCGACCAGCCGCTTGCTGAGCGAAAGCCCGATGCCGGCGCCTTCGATCGTCGATTTTTCCTTGCTGAACCGGCTGAACGGCGTGAACACCTGGTCCTGATGTTCGGCCGCGATGCCCATGCCGTCGTCGGCGACGGTGATGCGCACGGCGTCGCCGCGGGCTTCAACGGCGATCTGCACGCTGCCGTTCGGGCGGTTGTACTTGATCGCGTTCGAGATGAGATTGAGCACGACCTGGCGGAGACGCAGGTTATCCGCCTGCGCGGCCGGGATGGCGTCCGACGCGGCCTTGAATTCCAGCTTGATGCCGGCCTTGGCCGCGACCGGGGCCATCGTGCCGGTGATCTGCTTGAGAAACTCGGCGACCTCGATCGGTTGGATGGACAGTTTCAATTTCCCGGCTTCGATGCCCGCAAGATCGAGCACTTCGTTGACCAGGTTCAGAAGATGCTGGCCGCTGTTCTCGATATAGCGGATGTACTCCTGCTGCTCTTCGGAGAGATTGTCGGCCTTGTCGATCTGCAGGATCTGGCTGAAGCCGAGGATCGCGTTCAGCGGCGTCCGGAACTCATGGCTCATGCTCGCCAGGAAATCGGATTTGGCATGGTTGGCTTTTTCGGCGGCCTTGCGGGCGTTGGCGATGATTTCCGTCGCGCGCTCCCGCTCGGTCACATCGAACCTGAGGGATATCGTGCCGCCATCGGCCATGGGCCGCTCGATGACCTCGATGATCTTGCCGCCCATGTGCTGCAGCGTGCGGCCGGCCCGACGCCGGAACCGCGCCATCCGTTCGATTATCCAGGCTTCGGCGTCGTCGGCGTCGACATCGAAGATGCCGGCGGCTGTAAGCTTCCGCAGACATTGTTCATAGGTGTCGCCCTTCTGCAGCAGGGCGTTGACGGCCGGCACCGGCGTCGCCGGACCCTGGTTGAACAGGATCAGCCGCTCGTCGCGGTCGAACACCACCACACGTCCCGGAAACGAGTCGACGACATCGAGGATGCGTTGCTCCGACCGCCGGAGCGCGGTGATGTCCTTGACCGAGCCCCGATAGCCGGCGAAGGCGCCGGTATCGTCATGGAACGGGGTGCCGCTCACCAGAATGACGCGGTCGCCGGTCTTGCCGCAGCCGTGATACTCGAAGTCCAGAAATGGCTCATGGCTCTCGAGCGCGCGCCAGTAGTCGTCGAACGCGCCGCCTTCAGCGTACTGGGCGGGCAGGATTGCCTTGACGCCTCTGCCGATGAACCATTCGGGCCGAATGTCCAGGGTCAGCGTCGCCGTCGAGGATACCCATCGAAACCGGAGCTCGGCGTCGAGTCTGAAGAACCAGTCGCTTGAGGCCCTGGCATAGTCGCGCGCGCGCTCGCCGCGCCGGCGGATATCGATTTCAAGCGCCTCTCTGCGCCGCATGTCGCGGGCCAGGATATAGGCGCCGAACAGCACGGCGCCCAGAAGCAGGCCGACAATTGCGATCTCCTTCTGCTGAACGCTCCAGAAAGCGCTCAACGCTTCCTTGGTCGAGATCGAGGCGACGATGCTGGCGTCGCTGCCCGTCACGGGGGACTGCACGACGATGCGGCCGTCGGGCGTCGCCGCTTGTCCGGATGCGGCCCTGCCGCCGGCGAGGCTGTCCGGCAGGTCGAGATTCTTGCCCAGCTCCTCGACGCTATAGGGATATTGCGTCAGTAGGACGCCATCGTTGCGCAGCAACCGCACGCTGCCGCCTTCGCCGAGCGCCGCCCGACCGAATAATGCGCTGAGATAAGCAGGGTCGACCGCGCCGCCGGCGATGCCGGCGAACGTCCCGTCCCGGTTTTCCAGGCGCAAGGTGATCGCCAGAATCCAGGCGTCCAGGGCCTCCGCATACACGGGCGTCCCGATGAACGGCCGGGCGGCATAGCCGCGATCTGCGCGCGGGACCAGAAAATGCTCGCGATGCGCCAGGCTGACCGTCTCCGGCGTGTCGGTGAACGACGTCCCGACCCGCACGCCGTCGGCATCCGTCCAGAACAGCGATTTGAACACGATGGAATTCTCATGCACGGCCTTCATCTGGGCATACCGACGCTGGGAGTCGAACCCTTGCGCAAGATCCGCCTTGCGGATGGCGGCGACCGCATGAAGATTGCTGTGGGACATCTCGAGCGTCCGCGCCATATGCTCGGCGATCAGATCGGTCTTCGCCTGGAGCTGTTGCTTGGCCGCGGCCAGAACCTCATCGTACCGAAGCCTTTCGGTGACGAAAAAGATCAGGACAATGCTCAGCGTCAGCAGCATCGCAGCGATCAGGATCGCATTGCTGTGCGACGGCTTTCTGAGCGGGTTCGGCATGCGGGCCTCCAGTGGCGCTATAGCCGGATGACCTAACCGGAAGAGGGTTAGAGCCTGAATCAAAAGATCATGAAGGCTTGCAATGGGTTGCGATCCTTCGT
>ERZ888423.641-NODE-641-length-35098-cov-31.755301_pt1 | contig 35098 bp, 35 predicted proteins | sample MGYA00520523_ERZ888423 | MGnify/ENA primary metagenome ERZ888423 (study PRJEB32303, sample SAMEA104408611) | aquatic metagenome | biome: Brackish water; feature: Pelagic; material: water | place: Baltic Sea | collected 2014-06-08T10:24:00 | depth 30,27 m ...
CTAGACGATGAGCATCAAAACAGTGAGCGCTGGACTCAGCCTTTCACGCCATCGCCGCTGGAACTGGGCAGGATGTAACGCTGAAGGGCGATGAACAGCACCAGCACCGGCAGGATCGACACCACCGATCCAGCCGCCACCAGCCGCCAGTCGAGGGAGAAGCTGCTGGCGAGCTGTTGCAATCCGAGCGGAAGGGTATAGAGATCTGGGTCGTCCAGAATGATCAGGGGCCAGAGAAAATCACTCCAGGTGCCGATGAACACGAACATCGCCAAGGTGATCAGATCGGCCCGTGCTGCGGGAATCATCACGTTCCACCATTCGCCCAATGGCGTGCAGCCATCGATGCGGGCGGCCTCCTCCAGCTCCACGGGCACGCCGATGAAGCTCTGCCGCAGCAGAAAGATGCCGAAGGCGGTGGCAGCCTGGGGAATGATCAGCGCCAGCAGGGTGTTGCGCAGGCCCAGCTGCACCATCAACAGATAGAGCGGAATCATCACCACCTGGAACGGAATCAGGATCGTGGCCACCACCAGCGCCAGCACCAGGCCCCGGCCGGCGAAGCGCATCCGCGCCAGCGGGTAGGCCGCCAGGGAACAGAACAGCAGGTTGCCCACCACCGCCAGCAGGCTCACCACCGCGCTGTTGAACAGATAGAGGCCGAGCGGATGGTCGGCGAACAGGCGCCCGTACGCCGCCAGGCTGGGTTGCGCTGGAAACACCGACGGCGGCGAGGCGAAAATGTCTTCGGCCGGGCCTTTCAAGGAGGTGCTCACCAGCCAGAGCAGGGGCACCAGCACCATCAGGGCCACCAGCAGCAGCAGCCCCAGTTGCAGGGCCGGCAACCATGGCAGCCCTGCGCTTCGCTGGATCTGTTGCCGGCGGGAGGTGCGGCTCACAGGCGGGGGCGTTCTGCCACCGGCAGCGGCGCGCGCTGCGGATGCAGAGGCAGCCGTTCGGTGCCCTGCACCAGCCGGTTGAGTGCATGGATGAAGGCCTGGGCGGCGGCCACCACGATGTCGGTGTCAGCGGCGTGCCCGGAGTAGAGCACCCCTTGATGGCGCAGGCGGATGGTGACCTCCCCCATCGCATCGATGCCCTCGGTGACCGACTTGACGCTGAACTCCACCAGCTCGTTGGGGACCCGCGCCAGCGCGTTGAGCGCCTGGCAGACCGCGTCCACCGGGCCGGTGCCGATGGCGGCGCCGGTGAGCTCGGCGCCATCGGCTGTCATCAGGGTGACGGTGGCGGTGGGCTGCAGGTGGGTGCCGGTGCTCACCTGCACCAGCTTCAAGGTGTATTGAGCATCGGGTTGCTGGGCTTGCTCGCTGACGATCGCTTCAAGGTCACGGTCGGTGATCTCGCGCTTGCGATCGGCCAACTCCTTGAAGCGGGCGAAGGCGTCGTCGAGGTCTTCACGTTCGAGGCCATAGCCCAGCTCCTCCAGCCGGGCGCGGAAGGCACTGCGGCCGCTCAGCTTGCCCAGCGACAACCGGGTGCTGCTCAGACCGATCGTGCGGGCGTCGATGATTTCGTAGGTGAGGCGGTTCTTGAGCACGCCGTCCTGGTGGATGCCGGATTCGTGCGCGAAGGCATTGGCGCCCACGATCGCCTTGTTGGGTTGCACCGCCATGCCGGTGAGGTTGGACACCAGCCGGGAGGTCTTGGCGATCTCCTCGGTGCGCACGCCGGTGAGCGGCTCGATGCCGGCAGCGTCGCGGCCAAGGAAGGGGTTGAAGTAGGCGCGGCGCACATGCAGCGCCATCACCAGCTCCTCCAGTGAGGCGTTGCCGGCCCGTTCGCCGATGCCATTGATGGTGCATTCGAGCTGGCGGGCGCCGTTCTTGACCGCTTCGAGGAAGTTGGCCACCGCCAGCCCGAGGTCGTTGTGTCCGTGCACGGAGATCACCGCCTGAGCGATGTTGGGCACATGGCGATCGATGCCGGCGATCAGGGCGCCGAATTCAGCCGGGGTGGCATAGCCCACGGTGTCGGGGATGTTGATCGTGGTGGCCCCGGCGGCGATGGCAGCCTCGATCACTTCGTAGAGGAAGTCCGGGTCGCTGCGGCCGGCGTCTTCGCAGGAGAACTCCACGTCCTCCACCAGGGAGCGGGCGTAGGCCACCATCTCGGCGGCGATCTGCACCACCTCGGGCCGGCTTTTGCGCAGCTTGTGCTCCAGGTGGATGTCGCTGGTGGCGATGAAGGTGTGAATCCGCCGCCGCGCCGCCGGGGCCACGGCATCGGCGCAGGCCTTGATGTCGCCCCGGGTGGCCCGGGCCAACCCGCAGATCACCGGGCCATCGACGGTGCCCACGGTTTCGGCGATGCGGTGCACGGCGTTGAAATCGCCGGTGCTGGCGAAGGGAAAGCCCGCCTCGATGATGTCGACCCTCAGGCGCGCCAGCTGCTGGGCGATCGCCACCTTTTCCTCGAGGTTGAGGCTGGCCCCCGGTGACTGCTCACCATCCCGCAGGGTGGTGTCAAAAATCAGAACCCGGCCGGGATCCTTGGCCATGGCCGCTGCAGGTCGAAATGAGTACGTGTTAGAGGCGATCCTAGACCGAGGGTCCGATCACCACTTCTCGGGGTGAGTGCTCGAAGGAAGCCACTTCCGGGCGGATCACCTGGTGCCGCAATGGTTCCGGCCGCGGCAGGGCCTCCGGCGTGCTGCGCTGGAACACCGGCGCCTGGACAGCCTCCATCCTCTCGAGCTGGGCCTTGAGCTTGCCCAGGTCGATGAAGCGATCCACCGCATTGCGCAGCTCGCGCGGCACCATGCCGTCAGCGTTGATCAAGGTGATCTTCAGGCCCTGAGCCCGGAGCATCTCCACCAGCCGTTCTAGGTCGCGGCTGCCGCTCATCAGCCACAGTTCATCGGTGCGGTGGGCCACGGCCATCAGGTCGAGGCAGATTTCCACATCAAGATTGGCGCGGGCAAACTGGCGCTGGTCAGGGTCGGTGCCGAACTCCCGCAGCGGTTTGGTGCGCACGGTGAAGCCCAGGCTGGTGAGCGCGTCCCGGAACGGGCGCTGATCGGTGGGATCCTTCAGCCCCGTGTACCAAAAGGCACTGCCCAGATCACTCACCCCTTCCGACGCCAGCTCCAGCAGGCGGCGTGGATCGAAGAACCAGCCGAGCTTCTGCTGGGCGTAGAACATGCCGTGCCCGTCAACTGCCAGACAGCGACGCATCTCTCGTTTCGTTAAACAAAAACTGTAGAGACCACCCTCTGCTTCCGGTGTCCCCCCTAATCCTTGCCTGCGGAGCCCGTCAGATCGGTCGCCTGCAGCCCGCGGCACTCCTGGGCTGCGGATCGATTTCATGGCGAAGCTCACGGCGGAGAGCGTGGCGGTGGAACCGTCCCCGTACACTCCCGTGAACGGCTGGAATGGCAATGGCCACAGGCGAACTGGCCCTGGTCCTCCATGCCCACCTCCCCTACGTCCGCAGCAGCCAGCCTGGCTCGCTGGAGGAAGATTGGTTCTTCCAGGCGCTGTTGGAGAGCTACCTGCCGCTGCTCGAGTTGCTCGAGGCTGCTGCAGCGGATCCCGCCCAGGCCCCGCGTCTCACCCTCGGCCTTTCCCCCACCCTGCTGTCGCTGCTGAGCGCGCCTGATCTGCAGGCCCGTTTTCCGGCCTGGCTCAATCAGCGCCTTGAGTTGCTGCCCCTGGCGCCGCCACCACACCTTGAGGCGGCTGAGGCACTGGAGGCCCGCCTCACCCATATCCGCCAGCAATGGCATGGCTGCGGCGGTGATCTGCTGTCCCGTTTCCAGCGGCTGTGGCAGCTCGGTGTGGTCGACCTGCTCACCTGCGCCGCCACCCATGGCTACCTGCCGCTGCTGCGGGCCACCCCCGAGGCGGTGCGGGCCCAGCTGCTCACCGCCATTCGGGAACATGAGCGGCTGCTGGGCGCGCGTCCGCAGGGGATCTGGCTGCCGGAGTGCGCCTATTTCGAAGGCCTCGACCAGCAGCTGGTGGCCTGCGGCCTGCGCTATGCGGTGCTGGATGCCCACGGGCTGCTGCACGCCCTGCCCCGGCCGCGCTATGGCGTCTATGCGCCGATCTGTTCGCCCGCCGGCGTGGCCTTCTTCGCCCGTGATGGGGCCTCCACCCTGCCGGTATGGTCGGCCTCGGAGGGCTACCCGGGCGATGGCGCCTACCGGGAATTCCATCGGGATCTGGGCTGGGATCTTTCCAGCGAAGCCCTCACGGCGGTGGGGATCGAGAGTCCCCGGCCGCTCGGCCTCAAGCTGCACCGGGTGTCAGCCCGGGGCACGCCATTGGAGCGGAAGCTGCCCTATCTGCCGGGGCCGGCTGAGCAGCGGGCCGCTGAGCACGCTGCCACCTATCTGCGCGGGCGCGCCGTTGAGCTGGAGGGTCTGGGCCGGGCCATGGACCGGCCGCCGCTGCTGGTGGCCCCATTCGATGCGGAGCTGTTCGGCCATTGGTGGTACGAGGGGCCCCACTTCCTGGCCCAGCTGTTCCAGCAGGCGCCTGCCGTTGGCGTCGGGTTCACCACCCTGCGCGATGTGCTGCGCCGCGGCGAAACACTGCAGATCTGCCGGCCCTCTCCCTCCAGCTGGGGACAGGGGGGCTACCACCACTACTGGCTCAACGAGAGCAATGCCTGGGTGGTGCCGGAGTGGAACCGGGCCTCGGCCGCCATGGTGGAGCGGGTGAACCGGGGGGTGGGCAGTGCCTCCCAGCTTCAGCGCCTCAATCAGGCGGGCCGGGAACTGCTGCTGGCGCAATCCTCTGACTGGAGCTTCATTCTCAGGGCCGGCACCACCACCGATCTGGCTAAGGAACGGATCCGCACGCACCTCGATCGCTTCTGGCGCCTGCTGGCGGCGATCGACAGCGGCAACGATCCCCCTGGCGGCTGGCTGGCGGCGGTGGAACGGGAAGATCCGCTGTTTCCGCTCATCAATGCCGCCGACTGGGCCACGCGGCCGCCGGCTTAGCCGGGCCGCGGTCCCGTGCTCGAATCAGAGCGGAGCCGTCCCGATCTGGGTGGAGTTTGGCCATGTTTCAGCACCTGCTCGTTCCAACCGACGGCTCCCAGCTTTCGCTGGCCGCCGCTGCCGCCGCCTGCCGCTTTGCCCGTGAGGCCGGCGCCAGGATCACTGTTCTCAATGTGCGGGCCCATGCACCGCTGGGGCTCTATTACGGCTCAGGTGAATGGATCCAGCCCAGCACTTTGCAGGAAATCGAAGAGGTGGGCAAGGAAGCCTCCCAGCGGGCCTTGGCGGAGGTGCTGAGTCTCGCCAAAGAGGCCGGTGTGGAGGCGGCGAGCGAGAGCGTGGTCAACGATTCGCCGTCGGAGGCGATCCTGGCGGCGGCGGAGCGCCACGGCTGCGACCTGATCTTCATGGCCTCCCACGGGCGGCGTGGCCTCACCGGCCTGCTGCTCGGCAGCCAGACGCAGCGCGTGCTCGCCCAGTCCAAGCAGCCGGTGCTGGTGTTCCGCTGATCCAGGCAGTGCGTGGTCCTGGGCCGAGGGGGTCAGGCGCAGGCGTCAGCCCGCCAGGGCTCGCCAGGCCAGGGCCAGTTCCTTGCCCTGCGGCAGCATCAGGCCGAGCCGCACATCGCTGGGGGCCTGGCCGAACAGGCCCAGCATCGCCTGCACCAGCTGCGGCACGGTGAGGGTGTTGGCCAGAAAGCCGGTCCACTGCGGTTTGGGCAGATGGAAGAAGGTGTCAAAGAAGTGGCAGAGCTCCGCGTGCGAGAAGCGCATCAGTTTTTCGAGGCCGAAGCGGTAGATCGCCTGCTTGCGAACCAGCTCGGCAGACCAGAGCGTTTGCCAGGCCTGCTGCGCCACTTCTGGTGAGGAAGCGCTCGCGCTGGCCAGGCCGGCGGCAATCGCCGCCGCCAGGCCGGGGGCGCGGCGCAGCAACCCGCCCACCATGTAGCCCGAGGCGGGGTGCACCATGCTGGCGGCGCCACCGAAGCCCACCACCTGCTGGGTCAGATCCGGCAGCGGCAGGGTCATCGGGAACCGGCAGCGCTCCGTTTCTCGCACCTGCTCGACGCGGATGCCCCGGTGGGCCAGCCGTTGGTACAGACGCCTCTCCAACAAGCCGAAGGAGAGCGGCGGGGCGAGGGCGAGGGAGGTTTCCTCCACGAAGAATTCCCCCTGCCCCAGATCCATGGCGTAGAGGAAGGTGGGGGGCTCCAGCCGTTCGTCGGCGCTGAGGTGATCGTTGCGGTAGTCCATCAGCACACACTGACCTTCCGCAACGGGAGCGGCGGAGAAGCGGCCCACGAGGCCGAAGGCGGCCTGCTGGGCGATCGGGCCGCGCTCGGGGCGGCGGATGAACACCGGGTCATGGCCACTGGCATCGACCACCAATCGCGCCGTCAGGCTGGTGCCTTCGTCGGTGGTGACCACCGAGCCGTGGGGGTCGTGGTGGATCGCCGCCGCCTGGCCGCGATGCCAGCGGAGCTGCCCGGCGCAGCCATCGAGCCAGTGCTGCTGCAGCCGCTGGCGATCGAACAGTCCGTAATCGTGCTGCAAGGCCAGTGGGCCCGCGCCGAAATCGGCCACACAATCCGACCAGCGATGGCCGAGCAGATCGGCGAGGCCGAGCGCGTCAAGTTCACGGCCCCAGATGCCGAAGGTGTTCTGCCAGGGGCTGAGGGGATCGGTGGCGGCCAGGGCCTCCACCTGCAGCCCGTGGCGGCACAGTTCAGAACCGATGGCCAGAGCGGCCGGTCCGGCGCCGATCAGCAGGACATCGGCGCTCAGCTGTCTTCCTCGCTGGTGAGGTCAGCCGCTTCGCTGGCGGCTTCCGCTGTTGCGGCGGGGAGCGCCATGGTTTCGGCAGGAAGCGCCATGGTTTCGCTGTCGAGCTCCGGCGTTTCAGTGTCGTCGTCTTCGGCGGCGGCCGGCGGAATCAGCACCACTTCGGTGAGCCGGTCGCCAGTATCAAGCCGCTGCAGCTTCACCCCCGTGGCCGCCCGCGATTGCTGGGGAATGGCGTCGGAGGGCATCCGCACGATCACCCCTTTCTCGCTGACCAGCATCAGCTCCTCGCCGGAGCCGAGCACCTTGAGGCCCACCAGGACGTCGCCAGCGCGGCGGAACTTGATCGCGCGCAGGCCCAGACCGGCGCGGCGCTGCAGGCGGAACTGGTTCACCGGCACCCGTTTGCCCAGGCCACTGGCGGAAGCCACCAGCACCCAGGGCCCCTCACTCACCGCCACCTCGGCGTCGGCATCCCCATCGGTCTCCTCGCCGTCCTCCTCGGGGCTGCTGCTGGCGATGCGATCGGCCAGCTCGGCAGGAAGCACGTCCATGCTCACCAGTTGATCGCCGGTGCGCAGTGCCATCGCCCGCACGCCGCGGGCGGTGCGGCCCAAGGGGCGCAACTCCCCATCGGTAAGACGGAAGTGGATGGTCATGCCTTTGAGCGAACCGATCAGCACGCTGTCGCCCGGCAGGGCCAACCGGACCCAGCGCAGGGCATCGCCTTCCTCCAGCCCGATCGCGATCAGGCCGTTCGAGCGGATGTTGGCGAAGGCCGAGAGACGGGTGCGCTTGATGTAGCCACCGCTGGTGAGCATCAGCAGCTGTACGTTGTCTTCGAAGGCGCTCACCGCCAGCAACGTGGTGATCTGCTCCTCCCGCGGAATCGGCAGCAACTGCACCACCGGAGTTCCCTTGGCGGTGCGGCTGCCCACCGGGATGCGATAGGCGGGCACGGCATACACCACGCCTCGGTCGCTGAACAGCAGCAGGGTGTCGTGGTCGTTGCAGCTGATGAACAGCCGCACCGCTTCTTCCCCCTGGCTGCGGGTGCCGGCCTTGCCGCGGGTGCCGCGGCTGGTGGCCTCGAATTCGCTCACCGGCATGCGCTTGAGGTAGCCGTTTTCGGTGAGCAACACCACCGAGCGCTCGTTGGCGATCAGGTCGATGTCTTCAAGGCCGCCTTCAAGATCAAGGATCTCGGTGCGGCGGGGAGAGTCGTAGCGGGCGCGGATCTTGGCAATTTCCTCGCGGATCAGGCCCAGCACCCGCTCACGCCGGCCGAGGATGTCTTTGTAGTCGGCGATCTTGGCCACCAGATCCTCATGCTCGAGCCGGATCTTGTCGGCCTCCAGCGCGGTGAGGCGGCGCAACTGCATCTGCAGGATGGCGTCGGCCTGGATCTCGCTGAGGCCGTGGCGCTCCTGCAGCTGTTGCCGGGCCGTGGCGGTGTCGGCAGCGGCGCGGATCAGCGCGATGATTGGATCAAGCTGCTCAAGCGCCAGCAGCAGGCCCAGCAGGATGTGGTCGCGCTCTTCAGCCTTGCGCAGCAGATAACGGGTGCGCCGCTCGATCGTTACGATGCGGAAATCGAGGAACACCTGCAACATCCGGCGCAGGGTGAGCAGAATCGGCTCCCCATTCACCAACGCCAGCATGTGGGCAGAGAAATTGCACTGCAGCGGCGTGAGCTTGAACAGGTTGTTCAGCACCACCTGCGGATAGGCATCTCGCCTCAGTTCGATCACAATGCGCATGCCATCGCGATCGCTTTCGTCGCGGATGTCGGAAATTCCCTCGAGCTTCTTGTCGTTCACCATCTCGGCGATGCGCTCGATCATCGCCGCCTTGTTGGTTTGATAAGGAAGCTCGGTGATGATCACCGCATCCCGATCCGGCCGGCCGGTAACTTCCAGCGTTTCGATCGACGCCACACCACGCATGGTGATCGATCCTCTGCCCGTAAGATAGGTTTCACGGATGCCGCTGCGGCCCAGAATCTGGCCGCCGGTGGGGAAATCCGGGCCGGGAATGATCGCCATCAGCGCTCGATCATCCACCTCAGGATTGTCGATCAGGGTCAGTAGACCGTCGATCAATTCAGTGAGGTTGTGGGGCGGAATGTTGGTGGCCATGCCCACCGCGATCCCTGAAGACCCATTCAACAGCAGGTGCGGCACCCGCGCCGGCATCACGGTGGGTTCCTGCTGCGATCCATCGAAGTTGTCGATGAAATCGACTGTTTCTGCCTCGATGTCTTCCAGCAGGCTGTCGGTGGTGAGGGCCTGCAGCCGCGATTCCGTGTATCGCATGGCCGCCGGAGGGTCGTTGTCGACCGAACCGAAATTGCCGTGCCCATCAATCAGGGGCATGCGCATGGAGAAGTCCTGGGCCATGCGGACCAGGGCGTCGTACACGGCGGTGTCGCCATGGGGGTGGTACTTGCCGAGCACTTCGCCAACCACACGGGCGCATTTCCGGTAGGGCCTGTCGCTGGTGAGGCCGAGCTCGTACATCGCATAGAGAATGCGCCGATGCACCGGCTTGAGCCCATCGCGGGCGTCGGGCAACGCCCGGCCCACGATCACGCTCATCGCATACTCCAGGTAGGAGCGCGACATTTCGTTTCGAAGGTCGGTTTGGATGATCCGCCCGTCGGACTCGCCGGGTCCTGTTGGGTCTGCCATCACTCACCACTTTATCCGTGACCCACTTTAATCGAGGCTCAGCCGCCTTGTTCGGTTCAGGTCCCCGACGCCCCCTCAGCCCTGATCTGGCCGCCGATGTCCCTGGCCCCCCGCAGCGAAGCCGATCTTCAGCAGCGCCAGCGCAGCGGCACTCTGCGCGTGCTCGCTGCCGCTGATTTCCGGGCGTTGGTGGTGGCCGGCGGCCTGGAAGCGGCCTACGCCGCCACCGACGTGGTGGTGGCGGCCAATGCGGAGTTCACCGATCAGGCCACGCTGCAGCTCAGCCTCGGTCCGGTGGATCCGCCTCTGCGCATCCGTGAGGCTCGGCTCGACGGGGTGCTGGCCCAGGGGGCGGGCGGCATCGCGGGCCTGTGTCTGTCGATTGGCGGCGGGCTGGGCGAGCCGTTGCGCCAGGGGGGCGCCCAGGTGCTGGACGCCCTGCTGGCCGGCCGGGAGGTGGAACTCACGCTCACCGGCGAAGCCACCGCCTCCCACCCGCGCCGGGAGTACCGGGGCCGTCTGTCGCTGGAGCGCCTGGGTGGCGCTCGCCTGCTGCTGCACCGCGCCATCGCTGAAAACGGGGTGGTGGCGGTGAGCAGCGGAGAGGGGGTGGTGCGCAGCCCTTACGGCCCCTTGCTCGGTCCCTACGGCAACGCCCTCTACAGCGGAGCCGGCAGCAGCAGCATCGGTCTCACCATGCCCTCGCTGGCCTGGCTCGGTCCGGGATCGCCCGTGCTGGTGGCGGGGGCGCTGGGCTTGGTGATCGGGGCCGGCCATGGCCACCAGCCCGGCACGCGGCGGCTGCCCAGCGGCCACGCGCGCACTCCCGGGGCGGTCGCAGCCGTAAGCGTCGACCTGCACGGGCTGCGGCCCGACTGGATCCGCGCCTGTTTCTTCGAAGGGCATGGCAGTGCCCTGATGGTGCCGATCGCCGTTCCCGTGCCCCTGTTCAATCTCGCGGTGGCCCGTCAGGCCGCGATCGGCGACGACCAGCTGGAAGCGCCCGTGCTCGATTTCTCGATTCCGCGCCGGATCCGTCCCGGGTTCGGTTTCGTGCCCTACAGCCAGCTGCTGGCCGGGGTGATCCAGGTGGACGGCCGCCGCATCCCCTGCGCGCCGGCCCACAGCCCCCGCCTGGCCCGGGAGATCGGCGCCTGCTTGATCGAGCAGCTGCGGAAGGGCTGCTTCCCGCTGCGCGGGCCGCTGGAGCCGCTTTCAGCGCGCCAGGGCCTGATCCCCCTGGAGGGTTGATCGGCCCTGTCAGGGGCCGCTGTGCTGGCCTGCTGCAACGGTCTGCCGAAGGGAGGCGCCGGGCTGCCGGAGGCGCCGTAGGCTCCCGTTGCGGTTTTTCTGGCAGTCGATGACCGAGCCTTCCGCTTCCTCCAACTCGCCGTTCCTTCCCGGGGAGCAACCGCCGGCGCCTGAGCCCGCCGGAGAGGTCGCAGTTCCTGAACCCTCCAGCGGCGAGCATGCCGCTGCTGAACCGCCTGCCGAAGCCGCCGCTGCGCTTGCAGCGGACGCTGGTGCGGCACCTTCCTGGCAGCCGGCCCCAGAATCGATGGTGTCGCCCGAATCGATAGTGCCGCCTGAGCCGGTGGTGGACTCGGACCGCTTCCCGCTTCCGCTGATGAGCGCGCCCGCTGATTCGGAGGCTGGATCCCAGGCCAATCCTGGGGAGGCGCCGGTCGCCGCCACGTTCGCGGCCTCGGTCGCCGCCACGGCCCCTGCTGCCGGGAGCGAAGCCCCAGCTGCTGAACCTGCTGTGGCGGCCACCGTCCACGTGCCGGCCGCCCCGGCCACCGCCGAGGGCGGTGGCGAATGGGATCTGCTCGTGACCAAACTGCGCGAGTGGATCGGCAGCGGACGCCTGCAGGACATGCTTGTGAAGTACCAGGCACCACTGCGCGCGGTCGCCCTGTTGCTTGCTCTGGTGCTGGTGCTGCGCCTTTACAGCGCCGTGATCGGCGCCATTGACAGCCTGCCCCTGCTGCCGGGGCTGCTGGAGCTGGCCGGGGTGATCTGGCTCAGCCGCTTTGCTGCCTCCCGCCTGGTGCGCAGCAGCGATCGCCAGCAGTTGATTGCGTCGCTGGAGCAGCGTTGGCGGGCGTTTCGCGGCAACGACTGAGGCCGCCCGTCGGGCCGGGCGGTGCCCGACCGGGAGGCAGACAGGCCTGTTGATAGCTTGGCCCGACTGCGACGTCCATCCACCGGTGACCATTCAGTTAGGCGGAAAGCGCACCGTCCGTCGTGCCTACGGAATTGATGAAATCGCTCTGGTTCCCGGAGGTCGCACGGTCGATCCGGATGTCACCGACACCCGCTGGAGCCTCGGTGGCATCGATCGCGAAATCCCGATCATCGCCAGCGCGATGGATGGGGTGGTGGATGTGTCGATGGCCGTCGAGCTCTGCCGCCTCGGCGCGCTTGGGGTGCTCAACCTTGAGGGCGTCCAGACCCGCTACGAGGACCCCAACCCGGCACTCGACCGCATCGCGGCGGTGGGCAAGCAGGATTTCGTCCCCTTGATGCAGGAGCTGTACAGCCAGCCTGTGCAGGAAGTGCTGATCCGCAGGCGCATTGCCGAGATTCGCGAGCAGGGCGGCATCGCCGCCGTCAGCGCCACCCCCGCTGCCGCGTTGCGCTTTGGCAAGGCGGTGGCGGAAGCCGGCGCTGATCTCTTCTTCGTGCAGGCCACGGTGGTGTCCACCGAGCACATCGGGCCTGAGGGCCGCGAGCGGCTCGATCTGGCCACCCTCTGCCGCGAGATGGGCGTGCCGGTGGTGATTGGTAACTGCGTCACCTACGACGTGGCCCTGGAGCTGATGCGCGCCGGTGCCGCCGGGGTGCTGGTGGGCATCGGCCCTGGCGCCGCCTGCACCTCCCGCGGGGTGCTCGGGGTGGGCATCCCCCAGGCCACCGCAGTCGCCGACTGCGCCGCTGCCCGCGACGACCATGAGCAGGAAACCGGGCGCCGCGTGCCCGTGATCGCCGATGGCGGCATCGTCACTGGCGGCGACATCTGCAAGTGCATCGCCTGCGGGGCCGATGCCGTGATGATCGGCTCGCCGATCGCGCGGGCGGCCGAAGCACCGGGCCGCGGCTTCCACTGGGGCATGGCCACACCGAGCCCGGTGCTGCCGCGGGGCACCCGCATCAGCGTCGGCACCACCGGCAGCCTCGAGAAGATTCTGCGCGGCCCCGCCAGCCTCGATGACGGCACCCAGAACCTGCTGGGAGCCCTCAAGACATCGATGGGCACGTTGGGTGCCCGCACCCTCCGCGAGATGCAGCAGGTGGAGGTGGTGGTGGCCCCCTCCCTGCTCACGGAAGGCAAGGTGTATCAGAAGGCTCAGCAACTGGGCATGGGCAAGTGAGGCTCCTGCTCAACCCTTGAATCGGCGCGCCATTTCAGGCAGTTTTCCAGCAATGAGACGCCACTGGACTGGCCGAGACGGGGGCTAGTCTCGTGCCGTGGGGGCTACGGCTCGCACACTCCTCACACCACCCCGCCCGGCGCGTCCGGGCATTTTCTCTTCCAACGTTCGGTGGCGGTCCCGGGAATGTTGCCAATGCCGTTGCTACATTGGCAAAACCTTGTCCCCCCCTCGAATGTCCAGCGCCACTGCCGTCACCGACGCCTCCTTTGAGCTGGATGTGCTCAAGAGTGATGTGCCCGTGCTGGTGGATTTCTGGGCTCCCTGGTGTGGTCCCTGCCGCATGGTCGCCCCGATCGTCGATGAAATCGCCAAGGAATTTGAGGGCCGCATCAAGGTCTTCAAGCTCAACACCGACGAAAACCCCAACGTCGCCAGCCAGTACGGCATTCGCAGCATTCCCACTCTGATGGTGTTCAAAGGTGGTGTGAAAGTCGACACCGTCGTTGGCGCCGTGCCCAAGAACACTCTGTCCGGCACCATCACCAAATACCTCTGAGTTCTCCCCTCGCCCCTCCCGGCGTGTTGTCGCAGCCAGCCTCCGCCACCCCGCCGGATCCCTTCCCTTCGCTCTCTGCGCGGGCTGAAGCGGGCACTGGCCCTGAACTCAGCAACCACCCCCAGCGATTGTTGATCGATCGATCGATCGCCACCTTGATGCGCATCGCCGGCAGCGGTGCCGATGGCGAGGATTGGCGGCTGATCAGCGGCACCCTCCAAGACATCCAGCAGGCGCTGCAGATGTTCGAGCAGCACCGCCGCACCCGCAAGGTCACGGTGTTCGGCTCGGCCCGCACCACCCCAGAAAGCCCCTGCTACACGCTCAGCGAAGAGCTGGCCAGCTGTGCCATCGCGGCAGGCTTCGATGTGATCACCGGCGCGGGTGCCGGCGTGATGGAGGCGGCGAATCGGGGGGCCGGCAGCGATCACGGCTTCGGCCTGAATGTGCAGCTGCCGTTCGAGCAACAGCCCAATCCCTACATCGCCGGTCGCAGCGACCGCCTGGTCGACTTCCGTTACTTCTTCACCCGCAAACTTTTCTTCCTGCGCGAGTGCGATGCGCTGGTGGTGCTGCCGGGGGGCTTCGGCACGCTCGATGAATTGTTTGAGTCGCTCACGCTCATCCAGACCGGCCGCATTGCCCCGATTCCGGTGGTGCTGCTGGCCCCCCCCGGCGATCCCTTCTGGAGCAACTGGCAGCACACGCTCCGCCACGACTTGATCGATCGTGGGCTCGTGAGTGAGGCGGATGCGGCCCTCTTCTGCAAAGCCAGCAGCGCCGCCGAAGCCATGGCGCAGATCTGCCGCTTCTACCGCGTGTTTCATACCGCCAGGCTGGTGAATGATCGCCTTGAGCTGCTGCTGCACGCCCCCCTCACGCCCACGCAGCTCAAAGTGCTGAACCAGCGCTTCGCCGACCTGCTGGACAGCGGCCAGATTGAGCAGGATGAAATCTGCGATGTTTCTGACCAGCTCCGGCCATCGCTGCGCTTCGATTTCAACGATCGCAAGGTGGGCCGGCTTTATCAGCTGATCGAGCATCTCAACGGGCTCGATCTTCAAGGTGCACCGGAACCGCACCACCCAGAGCAACGCCGCTGCGCTTTCCCGCCCTCACCAGAGCGCGGCCTGCCATGACCCGGATCGGACTGATCGATTACGGCATGGGCAATCTCCATTCCGTGCGCCGCGCGATCGAGCGCCTCGGAGCAGAGGTGGTGCCCGTGCAGGACGCCGCTGCAATGCAGGCCTGCAACGCGTTGATCCTCCCTGGCGTGGGCGCCTTCGACCCCGCCATGCAGCGACTGGAGCAGGCGGATCTGATTGAACCCCTGCGCGACTGGTGCGGCTCGGGTGGGCGTCTGCTGGGGATCTGCCTGGGGCTGCAGTTGCTGTTCCAGAGCAGTGAGGAAGGCCAGCGCGAGGGTCTGAGCCTGCTGGCGGGCCGGGTGCGGGCCCTGCCGCGCACGCCCGATCATCCGATCCCTCACATGGGCTGGGGGCCGTTGCTGCCGGGCGCGCCATCACCGCTGCTGCCACTGGATCACCCACCCGCCTGGGTCTACTTCGTGCATTCCTTCGCCGCCGATCCCACCGATTCCGCCTGCGTCACCGCTCAGGTGGCGTATGGCGATGCCCGGGTCACGGCCGCGGTCTGGCAGCAGAACGTGGCGGCCTGCCAGTTCCACCCGGAGAAATCAGGCCCGGTGGGCCAGCAGATGCTGCGCCGCTGGCTGGGCTGGGTGGAGAGCGCCGCCGCATGACGCACCTGATATGACACTGCGGACATGACACTGCGGATCAGTGGTGGCCGCCGCCTGGTCAGCCCAGCGGGTTCGGCGGCCAGACCCACCACCTCGCGGGTGCGGCTGGCGGTGATGAATCTGCTCAGTGCACATCTGGAGGGAGCGCGTTGGCTCGATCTCTGCTGCGGCAGTGGGGTGATGGGCTGCGAGGCGCTGCAGCGCGGCGTGGCGGCCGTGGTGGCGGTGGATCAGGACCGAGCGATGGCGGCCACGGCGCGGACCAATCTCGAAACGGTGCGCTCCGGGCTCAGGCGGCCGGTGACCGTGGAGGTGCTCTGCCGCCCCCTGCCGCGGTGGCTAGAGGGTGGCGCTTGCCGCACCGCTGGTGGGCCGTTCGATCTCATCTATGTGGATCCGCCTTATGACGCTGGATTGCACCAGCCGATCGCCGTGTCGGCGCTACAGCACGGCTGGGTGGCCGCTGGCGGGCTGCTGATCTGGGAATGCGGCAGCGGCCGGGTGCCCCAACCACCTGCCGGTTGGGAGCTGAGCCAGCAACGCCGCTACGGCAGCTCGGAAGTGGTGCTGCTGACGCCCCTACAGACGCCAGAAGATCCGCCATAGCCGCTGGGTGAAGTGAAGGCGAGGAGCGCCGGATCAGCCGCCCAGGGCGCTGCCACGGCGGTATTGGTTCCAGGCCGCTACGAACAAGCCCAACAGGGTGACGGGAATCAGACCCAGCACGATGCCGCAGAGCAGGGGTTCAATCATCGAGAGCCAGCCACACAGAAGTGACGCAATTGTTTCACGTCTGCGGCAGTCTGGAGCGAGCAGCATGACGATCCTTGACAGGTGATCTGATCCCGGCAACGGCTCCTGGGGGGGCAGCGGCCACCCCCTTTCGCCGTCAGGGTCTGATCACAGCGATGGTGCTGATGGCTGCTGTCGCCTGTGCGCTGCTGGCCCTTGGGTTGCTGCCCTCCATCGGTGGCGACCCCTACACCCGCCAGACCCTCGACCTGTCCGGTTCGGCCGATCGCGGCAGCAGGCTGTTCTTGATCAACTGCGCCGGCTGCCACGGCATCGCCGGGCAGGGGCTGGTGGGCCCGAGCCTGCATGGCGTCACCCAGCGCAAGAACGATCGCCAGCTCGTGCAGCAGGTGGTGAGCGGCCGCACCCCGCCCATGCCCCGCTTCCAGCCTGATCCCCAGGCCATGGCTGACCTGATCGCCCATCTCCACGCACTGGCGTGACAGCCCCTGCGCCCGTTCCCTTGCCACTGGTGGTGGTGCTGGTCGAACCTACCGGGCCGCTCAATGTGGGCAGTGCTGCCCGGCTTTGTGCCAACTTCGGCATCAGCGAGCTGCGCCTGGTGGCGCCCCGCTGTGATCACCTCGGCGATGAAGCCCGCCGCATGGCCGTGCATGCCCAGCCGCTGCTGGAGAAGGCCTTGGTGTTCCCCGGCCTGGCCGCCGCCATCGCCGATTGCCGCCGCGTTGTGGCAGCCAGCGGTCGGCCGGAGGTAGCCCCGGTGGCCGTGGTGGATCCGCCCGAGGCCTTTGCCTGGCTGGCGGCTGGGGCTGGAGATGGAGGCGCAGAAGGAAAAAGAGGCGGAGAAGGAGAAGGAGGTGGGGCCGCTGGTATGGGCCCCCGTCCTGGTGACGGTCCCGACAACAGCCCCGGCGTGGCGGCGCCGGGTGCGGCCGCCCTCGTGTTCGGCCGGGAAGACCGGGGGCTGAGCAACGACGAACTCCTGCAGGCCGGACGGGTGCTGCGCATCGCCGCCGATCCCGCTTACACCTCGCTCAACCTTTCCCACGCGTTAGCCATCGTGTTGCACGAATGGCACCGGTTCCACGCCCCTCGTCCCGGGCCCTGGCCTGCCCCCGCCACGGCGCTGCCCACACCGGTGCGGCGCGCCGATCTGGAAGCGGCGCTGGCCGATGCCCAGGCCCTGCTGTTGGAGGTGGGCTTTCTGCTGCCGCACACGGCCCATGCCCGCATGGCCAAGGTGCGTGGACTGCTGCAACGGGCCCAGATCGATGCTGATGAAGTGGCCCTGCTGCGCGGCATGGTCCGGCAGCTGCGCTGGGCCACCGATCGCCGGACCCCTTAACGTCCTGCCAATCCTTCTTGCTTGTCTGTGCGCTCGGGCCGTCCCCCCCGATCCGGATCCACCGGCTGGTTTCAGCCCCTGGCCATGGTGCTGCGATTGCTGGTACTGGGCGTCGGCCTCGGTGTGATCACCGGCACGGTGCTCAAACAGCTCGCCCCTCGGATGGCCCAGGGCGCGATGGACACGCCGCGCATGGGAGCAGCCAGCACGCCGGTGGCGGCGCTGCAGCAGGGCATCCCACTGGGCAGTTTCGAGCCCCGCAAGGAGCTCACGGCCCTCAGCGCCCGCTGGAAGGCCCTGGCGGCGGCCCAGAAAGACCTCAAGGTGGGCGGCTACCTGCTGGTGCTCGATGACGGCCGCTTCGCCCAGCTCAATGCCGACACGCCGCTGCCTGCCGCCAGCTCGATCAAGACGCCGATCCTGCTGGTGGCACTGGAGGATCTCGACCGTGGCAAGTTGCGCTGGGGCGAACCCCTACCGCTCACCAAAGAGGTGGTGGGCGGTGGCGCCGGCTGGATGGCCAGCCGTCCGCTCGGGACCCGCTTCCCCTTCTACGAGGCGGCCACCGAGATGATCCGCGTCAGTGACAACAGCGCCACCAACCTGGTGATCAAGCGCGCGGGGGGAAAGCTGGCCATCAATGCCCGCTTTCAGGCGCTGGGCCTGCCAGCCACCGTGTTGAACAACTGGTTGCCCGATCTGGAGGGCACCAACACCACCAGCCCCCATGACCTCGCCCGCTCCATCGCCTTGGTGGACACCGGCGCCAAGCTCAGTCCACGGGCACGGGATCACTTCCGCACGATCATGGGCACCTCGCGCACCAACACCCTCCTGCCTGCGGGCGTGCTCAGGGGAATCGGCGGCAACTCCAGCGATCCCGACAGCGAGCTGCTGGCCCGCGGCATCACCGTGCTCAACAAGACCGGTGATATCGGCATTGCCTACTCCGATGCCGGACTGATCGAACTGCCCAATGGCCAGCGGGCCGTGGCGGCGTTCATGGTCAAGGGCCCCTTCAACGATCCCCGTTCCACCGATCTGATCCGGGCGATGGCCGCAGCCCTGAGTGAAACCCTGATCGGCCGTTCCCCTGCCCCCACCCCGCGATGAACCTGCAAGCTCCCCGCAACCGCCGCCTTCAGCGGCTGAGCCCCCTGCTGCCGGCTCTTGCCGGTGTCGTCCTGGTGCTAAGCGCCGGCGGCAGAGCCGCAGCTGATTCAATGGCCACTCTGGCGGCCAAGCCTTTGGCCAATCCGCTGGCCAAGCCTGCTGCGGCAGCCCCCGCGACAGCTCAGGCCCCCGCTTCCGCTCCCACCACCGTGCTGCGGCCCCAGCAGGTGCGGCCGCTGCCCGGGACGCTTGATCAGGTGCCGGTGATCAACGACAACAACCCCGAGCTGATCACGGCGCCCGGCATCCTGCTCTCCACTTTCGATGGGGCCGCCACGCTGGGCGGGCAACCCCTCGGTGTCCCGGCAGCCCATCTCAACCGCCCGCTGAAAGGACGCTTCGACCTGTTCAGCCATCACGTGTACGCGGGACGTCCCGAAACCGTCGATTCCACCCTCTGGCTGGCTGTGGTGGCGGCGCCCAGCGGCTCGCGGCCGGTACGCCTGCAGCTGATCAGCGGTTCCACGGCGCTGTCGCAGGCCACTGACCCGAAGCAGGCAGACGCCCCCTTCCTGCCCCTGCCGGCGCTGGTTCCCCACGACGGCACTTCTGCGTTTTCTGGGCCGGGCAGCCGGGTGGCTGCTGAATTGCTGCAGCAGCGCCGCAGCCCTGAGATTCCCGCCCAATGGCAGCTGCCTGCCGGAGAGCTCACCACCTTGGTGGCGGTGCCGATCCCGGTGCGCGGTCTCGACCCCCTGCTCAACGGCCGCAACCTGCAGCTGCGGCTGGTGAGCGACGGGCCGGTGCAGGTCGCCACCCTGGCTGCCCTCGGCGGTGACCAGCCCCCCTCCGCCGCCACCTGGCTGGAGCTGCTGCGCGGTGGCCTGAGTCCCAAGGAACACCAGCCCACCCCGCGCGGCACCAAGGGGCGGATGATCTATTCGCGGGTCAGCGGCGTGCAGCTGGGCAGCCGCTGGACCGGCACGATTACCGATCCCGGCAGCCCGGTGCTGTCGGTGCGCAGCGCCCCGGTGTCGTGGCCGATCGCGGGGCTGGAGCTGGGCACCCTGGGCACCGGCCAGGTGCAGACCGCCGAGCTGGATGCCTTCTATCCCGGCACCGCCTGGGCCGCCCACGGCAACTACGGCGTCGAGTACCACCTGCGTCTGCCGTTGCGCAACGACAGCACCGAAACGAGCGTGCTGGCACTGGCGCTGGAGTCGCCCCGCAAGACTGACAAGCCGTTGGGGGGGCTCAGCTTCAACGCCACCGAGGCCCGTCCGGTGATGTTCCGCGGCACCGTGGAGGTGAGTGGCCTCGACGATCCCCAGGGGCGGCGGATGGGTCGCCGCTGGTTCCATCTGGTGCAGCGCCAGGGGCAGCAGGGTCCAGAGCTGGGCCGGGTGCGGCTCCAGCCGGGAGAGCAACGGGAGTTGCGCGTCCGATTGATCTATCCAGCCGATGCCACCCCACCCCAGGTGCTCACCTTGCTGCCGGTCCCCGCCCCCCCGGCGGCAACCTCAGCTGTGAAACAATCCGAACCCGTGCCGAGCTGTCGTCCGTGAGTCAGACCCGCAAGCGCAGGGTGTTCCCCTTCACCGCCATCGTCGGCCAGGAGGAGATGAAGCTCGCCCTGCTGCTGAACGTGATCGACCCCCGCATCGGCGGCGTGATGATCATGGGTGACCGGGGCACGGGCAAGTCGACCACCATCCGCGCCCTGGCTGACTTGCTGCCGGAAATCCCGGTGGTGGCCGGCGACCCCTACAACAGCTCCCCCACCGACCCCGATCTGCAGAGCAGCGAGGTGCGCGCGCGGGCCGAAGCCGGTGAGACCCTGCCGGTGGAACCTCGCCAGGTGCTGATGGTGGACCTGCCACTGGGCGCCACCGAAGACCGTCTGTGCGGCACGATCGACATCGAGAAAGCCCTCAGCGAGGGCATCCGGGCGTTTGAGCCGGGCTTGCTGGCCAAGGCCAACCGTGGTCTGCTCTACGTCGATGAGGTGAACCTGCTCGACGACCACCTGGTGGACGTGCTGCTGGATTCGGCCGCCTCGGGCTGGAACACAGTGGAGCGGGAAGGGGTGAGCGTGCGCCACCCGGCGCGTTTCGTGCTGATCGGCTCCGGCAACCCGGAGGAAGGTGAGCTGCGGCCCCAGCTGCTCGACCGCTTCGGCATGAGCGTGGAGGTGCGCACCGTGCGTGATCCCGAGTTACGGGTGCAGGTGGTGGACCAGCGCACCGGCTTCGACGCCGACCCCGAGGCCTTCAGCGTGCAGGTGCAGGAGGTCCAGGAGGCCCTGCAGGCGCGGGTGGTGGAGGCCCAGAACCGCTTGCCCTCAGTGGTGATCGACGACGACCTGCGGGTGCGCATCTCGGCGGTGTGCGGCGAACTGGATGTGGACGGCCTACGCGGTGACATCGTCACCAACCGGGCGGCCCGGGCCCTGGCCGCCTTCGAGCACCGCAACGAAGTCACCGACGACGATGTGGCCCGTGTGGTGGCCTGCTGCCTGCGCCATCGCCTGCGCAAGGATCCGCTGGAGCAGATCGACACCGGCGACCGGGTGATCAAGATGTTCTGCAAGGTGTTTGAGCGGCCCGAGCCAAGCGACCGCAGCGCTTTCGAGCTGGCCCTCGCGGCCTAGTGCGCATCCTCGGCATCGATCCCGGCCTTGCCCGTGTCGGCTACGGCGTGATCGAGACCGGCCCGCCCCAGCAGATGCTCGACTGCGGCATGATCCAGACCCTTCCCGGCCGCTCCGATGGCGCGCGAATGGTGGAGATCGCCCGCGATCTGCGCTGGCTCGTGCGGCGCTGGCGCCCTGAGCTGGCCTCGGTGGAGAAGTTTTTCTTCTATCGCTCCAGCACCACGATCTCGGTGGTGCAGGCCAGGGGGGTGGTGATCATGACCCTGGCGCGGCTGCAGGTGCCGGTGGTGGAGTTTCCGCCGATGCAGGTGAAGCTGGCGCTCACCGGCTCGGGCCATGCCGGCAAGGAGGAGGTGCTCGACGCCGTGATGCGCGAACTGTCGCTGGATCACCCGCCCCGCCCCGACGACGCCGCCGATGCCCTGGCTGTGGCACTCACCGGCTGGTTTCAACGGTGACGCGGCCCGCTGCAGGTGGCGCTGCTGCTGCTGGTGGGGACGGCGCCGCCAAGGCAGCCCTGCGCCGCCACTGGCGGCAGCGGCGCGCGGCCTTGCTGCTGGAAGCGCATGCTCCCTTGCAACAGCAGGCCGCGGCAGCCCTGGCCCCTTGGCTGGATCGCCCGCAGCGGCTGGGGCTCTACTGGCCCCTGCGCGGTGAAGCCGATCTGAGGCCGCTCCAAACGCTGGGGCCGGCCTCGCTCGCCCTGCCGGCGGTGTGGCCGGCGGCCGGGCCAGAGGCTGGTCCGACGGTGCGTTCAGAAGCAGGGACGGCAGGCGGAGGTGGTGCCGAGCTCCATTACGTCGCCTGGACCCCAGGCGCGCCGCTGCTCCCCGATCGCTGCGGCATCCCGGCCCCGCAGGGGCCCAGCCTCAAGCCCAGCGCGCTGGGCCTGCTGCTGGTGCCGGCGCTGGCTTTCGACCGCCGCGGCCACCGGCTGGGTTCGGGCGGTGGCTGGTACGACCGCTTGCGGCAGCACCAGGCCTGGCGCGCCGTGCCGGCCGTCATCGTGGCGCCCTATGGCTGCCGGGTGGAGGCCCTGCCTGCCGACCCCTGGGACATCCCTTTCGACGGTTGGTTGAGCGAACGGGGCCTGGAATGGTTGCAACCTGTTGAGTGATGACCACCACGGCCCGCCTTATCGGGCTGCATTTGCCAGGATCCCCGCAGCTGAAGCCGCTCCTGTGGTGATCTCCCCGGATTCGTCCGCTCAACCGCCGATGGGCCTGATGCAGCCGGTGATGGCCCGGGTGGATGCCGATGGCAGCAACGGCCGGCGCCTTTCCCCGGCGCTGCGCGCCGGAACCACGGCCTCAGCAGGTCGCACCGTGGCTGATCGCGTGATGGCCGCCGAGCTCGGACACCGTTCCGAGCCCAGCGAGGCCCTGTCGATGATGGTGAGCTCGATGGTGCGGATGGTGCAGGCGGGCAAGGCCCATGCCGCCGGCAACCGCTGGTCGGCCTCCTGAAGCCCTCTTACGCTGGAGCGGATAGCCACTCCTGAAGCGGAACCGGCCCTCCTCTGTTCGCTGAATCGCCCGTGACCTCCTTCCACCGCCTGGTCGTCCCATGCCTGGGAGCGGCGGCCCTGGCCCTGCTGCCGGTGGCGGCCAGGGCCCATGCCATCGAGAGCAGCCTCGATCAGCTCCGTTCCCTCAACGACGCCCTGCTGCTGGAGAGCCGCTTCTCCTCCGGTGAACCGGCGGCCGGAGCCCAGGTGCGCGTGGTGCCCCCCGGAGGCGGCACGCCGGTGGAGGTGGGCCAACTGGATGCCGACGGCAAGTTGTCCTTCGTGCTGCCGCGCGGCGCCGATGGCACCTGGGAGCTCCAGGTTGACGACGGACCCGGCCACCGCGACTTCCTCGACCTGACCGTGAAAAGTGGCCGCCCTCAGCTCGACACCCTCAGCAGCCGTCCCGCCGAACCAACGGCGGCCTGGGCCTCCCCCTGGCTGATCGGCACCGTGGTGCTTGGTGGGCTCGGCAGCATCGGCGGGGTGATCGCCGGCTTGAGTGGGTGGTCCGCTGCCCGCCGTCGCCTTCGATGACCGCCGGCACTGAAGCACTGGACCGGATCGTTGGCCGCCTGCGCGGCACCACCGACCCCAAACGGCGCTACGCCTATGTGCTCTGGCTGGCCCAGAAGCTGGAGCCCTTGCCGGATGCGTTCCGCGTCGAGCCGTTCAAGGTGAAGGGCTGCGTGTCGCAGGTGTATGTGGTGGGCGAGCTCCAGCAGGGGCGGCTGCACTGGCGTGGGGATTCCGACGCTCAGATCACCAAGGGGTTGCTGGCTCTCCTGATCGAAGCGCTCGAAGGGCTGACGCCCGAGCAGGCCGCCGCCGTGGATCCCGCCTTCCTGGCGGACACGGGCCTGCAGGCCAGCCTGACGCCATCGCGGGCCAACGGCTTCCTCAATATCTTCAAGATGATGCAGGCGCAGGCCCGCAGCCTCGCTGGCGGCGAGCCCTCGGACGGCGCACCGGCTGGTGCCCCGTCCGGTGCCCCCTCCTGATGGCCAGCGGCGCCAGCGGCGGCCCTGATGAACAGCCGCGCTGCAGCCAGCTTTCTAGGCTCGGACGTTTCCAGGCGAGACAGGCATGACCATCGGCATCGGCTTGCTGGGTCTGGGCACGGTGGGAGCGGGCGTGGCCGCCATCCTGTCCGCCCCCGCGGGTCGCCATCCGCTGGTGGACCAGCTGCGGCTGCAACGGGTGGCCGTCAGGGATCTCAGCCGCCCGCGCCCGGTGGAACTGGATCCGGCCCTGCTCACCACCGACCCCGAAGCCGTGGTGCACGATCCGGCCGTCGACATCGTGGTGGAGGTGATGGGCGGCCTCGAACCCGCCCGCAGCCTGATCCTCAGTGCCATCGCCGCCGGGAAGTCGGTGGTGACGGCCAACAAGGCGGTGATCGCCCGCCACGGCCAGGAAATTGCTGCGGCAGCGGCGGCGCGTGGCGTGTACGTGCTGATTGAAGCCGCCGTCGGTGGCGGCATTCCGATCATCGAGCCACTGAAGCAGTCGCTGGGTGCCAACCGCATCCAGCGGGTGAGCGGCATCATCAACGGCACCACCAACTACATCCTTACCCGCATGGCGGACGAGGGGGCCCTTTACGGCACGGTGTTGGCCGATGCCCAGGCCCTTGGCTATGCCGAAGCTGACCCGGCCGCCGATGTGGAAGGCGGCGATGCCGCCGACAAGATCGCCATCCTGGCGGGGTTGGCCTACGGCGGTGGCGTGGAACGCTCCGCCATCCCCACCGAGGGCATCAGCGGCCTGCAGGCCAGGGATGTGAGCTACGCGGATCAGCTGGGATTTCGCGTCAAGTTGCTGGCGGTGGCGCAGAGCGAGGGCACCGACCCCGATGGCACTGAGCAGCTCGATGTGCGGGTGCATCCCACCCTGGTGCCGAAGGATCACCCGCTGGCGGGGGTGAACGGCGTCAACAACGCCATCCTCGTGGAGGGGGATCCGGTGGGGCGGGTGATGTTCTACGGGCCGGGCGCCGGGGCCGGACCCACCGCTTCGGCCGTGGTGGCCGACATCCTCAACATTGCCGGCATCCGCCAGGTGGGCGGCCCGTCGGCCGGGCTCGATCCGCTGCTGGCGGCTGGCAGCTGGCGCCGTTGCCGCCTGGTGGATCCCGCCGTCACCCGCCACCGCAACTACCTGCGCCTGCAGACCACCGACCAGGCGGGGGTGATCGGGCGGATCGGCAGTTGCTTCGGCCAAGAGGAGGTGTCGATCCAGTCGATCGTGCAATTCCAGGCCTCCGGCGGGGAGGCCGAGATCGTGGTGATCACCCACGAGGTGCAGGAGGCCCGTTTCCGTGCGGCACTCACGGCGATCGCCGCCCTGCCGGATGTGAAGGCGGTAGCCGCCTGCCTGCGAACCCTCTGATGGGAACGATCCACGAACCTTCTGATGGGAATGATCAGCAGCACTACCCAATGGGAGTGATCAGCAGCACCAATCGTTCCGTCGCGATCCGCTCACCGGGATTTCTTAAGGTTCATAGCGAACGCCTTCCCTTCTCCAGCCCCGAAATGCTGTCGACACACGCCCCCACCACGGGCGACCCGCAGCGCCATCAGGCCTCCTCCCACCTCGCCCCAACCCTCCCTGCCGACTCCCCTTCCATTCGCAACAGCCCGATGAGCCTCCACCAGGGTGATTGCATTCACCTCGCCTCGGATTCGAACCTGTACCAGGTGATCGCCGTGGATCCCCCCCACGACCGTTGCTGGGTGCGCCGCTGGCCCCTGGCACGGGAGGGCTCCCCGGTGTTCGAGGTGTCCTTGCAGCAGGTTCACAACACGCCGCCTTCCCTGGCCCTCCATGGCCAGCCGAGCCTTTGAATGGCCGCAGCGCACGTTACCGCTCCCCATCGCCCCCTTTTCTGATCTGAAGCGCTGGCTGACGCTTCCCCTGGTGGGAGCGCTGAGCCTGGCCCTGCTCGCGGCCTGCCAGCCCGTGCGGCCGGTAGACCGCCTGGTGGTGGCGGGGCGCAGCCGCATTGATTCGGTGGATCCGGCCGCCACCTTCAGCATCGGCGCGATGCAGCTGCTGAGCGCCCTGGGAGATCCCCTCTATGCGATCAGCCCCGACGGGGAACTGCAGCCGCGCCTGGCTGTCGCGCCGCCCCGGCTCAGCGCCGATCGCCTCACCGCCTGGGTGCCGCTGCGTCAGGGCGTGCGCTTCCACGACGGCAGCCGCTTCGACGCCGCCGCCATGGTGTTCACGCTGGAGCGCTTCCTGGCGATCGGCAAGCTGAGTTACTTGCTGGGCGACCGGATCGCCTCGGTGCGGGCCAGTGGGCCCTATGAACTGGAGCTGCGCCTGCGGCGTCCGTTCACGGCCCTGCCCCAGCTGCTCACGGCGGTGAATCTCACGCCGCTGTCCCCCACGGCCTACCGCGCCCACGGCCGCCGCTTTCTGAACGAGCGCTTCGTGGGCACCGGACCCTACCGGCTCAGCTTCTTCAACGATCAACAGCAGCGGCTGGAACCCTTCGCCGACTACTGGGGACCGAAGCCCGCCAATAGCGGCATCGATCTGGTGAACCTGAGCAACTCCACCGCCCTTTACGGAGCCCTGCGCAGCGGCGAGGTGGATGTGCTGCTCTCTACCAGCCTTGAGGGCGACCAGCAGCTCTCACTGCATCGCCTGGCCGCAGCCGGCGAGCTGCGCGAAGGGGTGGGGCCGGCGCTGGAGATCGGCTACCTCACGCTGCTCAGCGATCAGCCGCCTTTGAAGGATCCACGCCTGCGCCGCGCCCTGGCCTACGGCCTTGATCGGGAGCTGATCAGTCAGCGGGTCAGCCACGGGCTACGCCCCTCGCTGCGGGAGCTGGTGCCTCCCACGATCCCCGGCTCTGACCCGCAGGCCTGGCCCGCCTTCGATCCGGCCCAGGCCCGCGAGCTGTTCCGCCAGGCCGGCTACTGCAATGGCCGGCGGTTGAGCGTGCCGCTCACCTTCCGCTCCAACATCCCCTCCGACCGCCTGTTCGCGCTCACCTGGAAGGAGCAGCTGGCCCGTGACCTCGGCGACTGCGTGCAACTGGAGATCAGCGGCATGGAATCCACCACGGCTTACCGGCAGCTCGGCAAGGGGGCCTTCACGGCGATCCTGCTGGAGTGGATGGGGGATTTCCCCGATGCCGACAATTACTTGATTCCCTTGCTGGGCTGCGAGCAGGCGGAGGGCTACCGCTGCCTCAAGGGGGCCAGCGCCGCCAGCGGCAGCTTCTGGACCCAGCCGGGCCTCGAGCAGGATCTCAAGCGCAGCGAAAGCCTGGAGGGCGAGGCGCGCGTGGCGCTGTTGCGCCAGATCCAGCAGCAGGTGGCCCAGGCCTCCCCCTACATCCCCTTATGGCTGGTGGCCCCGCGCGCCTGGGCGCGCCCCAACCTGCAGACGCCCCGCTTCGATGGAGCCGGCCGGGTGCTGTTCAGCCGGTTGCAGCAGGAGCGCCACCCATGAGCCGCCGTTCCCAGCTGCTGCGCTACGGCGCCAGCCGCCTGCTGCTTGGTCCGGTGATGCTCTGGCTGATCGCCACCTTGGTGTTCCTGCTGCTGCGGCTGGCGCCAGGTGATCCGATCGATGCCCTGCTTGGCATCCGCGCGCCGGAGGAGGCCCGCGCCGCCCTGCGGCAGCAACTCGGGCTTGACCTGCCGCTGCTCACCCAATACGGCCAGTTCCTTGTGGGTTTGTTGCGCGGGGATCTGGGCGCCTCACTCACCAATCAGACGCCGGTGGCCCAGGTGATCAGCCAGAGCCTGCCGGCCAGCCTGGAACTGGGCGTGTGCGCGCTGCTGCTCGCGGCCGTGCTGGGTCTGGCGGTGGGCTTCTCCGGCATCGCCCGACCCGACGGCAAGCTCGATCTGGCCGGCCGCCTCTATGGCATCGGCACCTACGCCCTGCCTCCCTTCTGGGCGGCGATGGTGGTGCAACTGGTGTTCGCCGTCTGGCTTGGCTGGTTGCCGGTGGGTGGGCGTTTCCCCGTCACGCTGCTGCCGCCCACAGGTTCGGGCTTCTACCTGTTTGACAGCCTGCGGGCCGGCAACTGGCAGCAGTTCAGTGGCACGGTGCGGCACCTGGTGCTGCCCGCCAGCACGCTTGGCGTGCTGCTCAGCGGCATCTTCGACAATGCGCTGCGGCTCAACCTGCGCCGGGCGCTCCGTTCCGACTACGTGGAAGCGGCCCGCAGCCGCGGCCTGAGCGAAACCCGGGTCGTGCTGCGCCATGCCTTGCCGAATGCCCTGCTGCCGGTGCTGACGATCTCCGGGATCACCGTGGCGTCCCTGATCGGCGGCGCCCTGCTGATTGAGGTCACCTATTCGTGGCCGGGCATCGCCTTCCGGCTGCAGGAAGCGATCGCCCAGCGCGATTACCCCCTGGTGCAAGGAATCGTGGTGGTGGTGGCGGCGCTGGTGGTGATGGTGAGTGTGGTGGTGGATCTGCTGGTGGCGCTGCTGGATCCGCGCATTCGGTTCTGAGCCCTGCTGCTGAGGCCGGTTCGCAACCCTGCCGCAACAACGGCGGTTCAGCCGTCAAGGCGCCGGTGCCAGCGGCGAGCGGCTGCCCGATCGAGCACATACGCCCTCACGGTGCCCTGCAGGCGCTGCTGGCTGGGCAGGAGGGCGGCGGACCTATCGAGGGAGCCGAGGAAATCGGCGGTGAGGTTGAGCAGCAGCTCCTGCACCTGGCGCGGCTCCACCCCGACCAGCTCCTGGCCCAACTGCAGCAGGGCGGGGTTGCCCTCGCCCAGGCGCACCACCGAGAAGTGGCTGCCTCCTTCCACCATCACCAGCCGGCTGCGGGGGTTGTGGTGTTGCAGAAACAGCTCCAGCTGTTCGCCCACCGGTGGTGTCACCAGATCGAGGCCGCCGCCCACCATCAGCAGTGGTGTGCCGTTGAGGCGATTGAGGCCACGGCCCGGCCAGAGCAGGCTGCCGAAACCGTTGAAGCTCACCACCGCCGCCACCGGATCGCGCCCATCGCCGCTGCCGACCTCCGGCAAGGGCACCTCCGGCAACTGGCATTGCAGCAGCCACGAGAGGTTGTTGAGCGGAATGCCCTTCATCGCCCGCTTGCAGCGATGCTCCAGGCCTGCCACGGGCCGGGCGCCCCCGGCCATCAACGCCGCCAGCCCCCCGAGCGAATGGCCCAGCAGCACGGCAGAGGAGCCCAGGGGCGGCAGCTGGCCGTCCTGTTCGGCCTTCAGCACCGCCTCCACATCCGCCAGGCGAGCGGGGAGGGTTTCGGCGCCGGGCGGCGGGCGCTGCCCATCGAGCAATTGCCGCACGACGTCATCGTCGCTGCTGGGATCATTGATCACCAGCACCGGGTAGCCGCGCTCCGCCAGCCCCCGGGCCAGCCAGGCCAGCTGGTCGCCGCTGCTGCCCAGCCCCGGCATCACCAGCACGTAAGCGTCCCGACGGGGCGCTACCGCCTCCCATAGCTCGATCATCAGGGGGTCGGGGCGGTGGGTCACCGCCAGTTGCAGCACAAGGGGCGTGGGAACTGCGCCAGCAGGCAGGTGTGCCGGTGCCAGCGCCGGATTGGGGGTGGGAGTCAGGGGCAGCGGCAGCTGGCGCAATTGCCGCAGGGCCTGGCCCTGCCGCTCCACCTGCCGGCGCCACTGCTGCGCCAGCGCCAGCACCTCATCCACCTCCAGGGTGAGCCGGGGGGCGGGCACGGCCCGCAGCAGGCTCAAGGGGGTGACCGGCTCCGGGCGTTGCAGCAGGCCGCGCAGGGTGTTGACCAGCAGCACGCCGCTGCCGCTCTGATCGGTGCTGAGCAGCGCCCCCATCTCCTCCAGCACCTGGCGGCCCGCCCAGCTCTGGATCAACTGCAGGGCCAGGTCGCGCTCCTCCAGGATCGGTGTGCGCATGAGGCGCCGCAGATCCTCGCGGCTGCGCGGGTCGAGCAACTCAAACCACACGCCCAGGTCGTTGCTCCGCACGCTGGGATCGCGGCTCCAGGCCTCCAGCTGGCCGATGTCGATCGGCAGCGAGAACCCATCGAGTCGAACGATCAGCTGATCAGCTGCCTTGGCCGGGCTGCCCGCCCCGACCAGCACACTGGTGAGAAGCACGAACAGCGATCGGAACCGGTTTGATACGACGTCGCGCAGGGGCAAGCGGCCTCGGCTGGTTCCTCCAGTTTCCCGCGCCCTTGCGGCAATTGTGTTGGATGCGGCTGTTAAGCAGTCTCGGCGGCGGCGGTGTGATTTATCTCACAGCCGTGGTGTTCCACAACGCCGGTTTCTCCGCCACTGCGGTCGGTCAGGGCCTGGCGGCAGCCGCCCTGGCCGGCACCGCCGGCCGGTGGCTCTGCGGCTGGTGGCTCGACCGGGGCCGCTCCTGCAACGGGCCGATCGTGCTGGCCGCCTTGATCTCGGTGCTGGCCGACACGCGCCTGTTCACCGCCACCAGCTTTCCGGCCTACGTGAGTGGGCAGATGCTGATCGGGCTGGCCCTCGGGCTTTACTGGCCCGCGATTGAAGTGGCCGTGACCCAGAGCTGCGCGCCGCTACCTTCCAGCCGCGCCTTCGCGCTGGTGCGCACCGCCGACGCCCTCGGCATCGCCACCGGCGTGCTGCTGGGCTCTGGGCTGGCGGCCTGGGGCCGGTTGCGGGGCATCTTTCTGCTCGACATCGCCTGCATGGTGGTGTTGCTGAGCCTGCTGCTGCGCCGGCCGCTGCCGCCGGCTCCGGCCCGCAGTGACGGCGTGCGGCTCGATTCCTGGCAGGGGTGGGTGCGGCCTCTCCTGCCGCTGCTGGCGATGACGGTGCTGTGCACCGGCATGGTGGCGCTGCTGCAAAGCGCACTGCCGCTGGATCTGGTGCGTGGCGGCCTGGCGCGCCCCCCTCTGCCGGAGAGCACCGGCGCCCTGCTGCTGGCGCTGCAGCTGGGGCTGCTGCTGGCTCTGCAGTGGCCGCTGGGGCGCTGGTTGTCGGAGCGCTCGGTGGCCTTCGGGCTCGGCCTGAGCCTGCTGGCCTTCGCGCTCGGCAGCTCCCTGCTGGCCTGCTCCAGCCTGGGCTGGCACAGCCTCACAGTGCTGCTGCTGGCCCAGCTGCCGCTGGCCGCGGCCGTGGCCGCCTTTCTCCCCACCGCCACGGAGGCCGTGGTGGAGATCACGCCCCCCGCCCACCAGGGCATGGCCATGGCTCTGTTCTCACAGTGTTTTGCGGTGAGTGCCTTCGTGGCGCCGCAGGTGGCGGGCCTGTTCCTCGACCAGCAGCGGCATGGTGCCGGCCTGTGGCTGGCGATGGCGGTGCTCTGTCTGCTGGGCCTCACCCTGGTGCGGCCCTTAGCCCGCGTCCACCCCCACGCCAGTGCTTCCGGCGGCCTCTGAGGCTTCGGCCGGGGCGGGCCGGGAAATCCAGCCCTGCTGCTCGTGGGGCAGGGGCTCGGTGCCGTACTCCCAATCGTCGTAGTCGGGGTCGTTGCGGATGCGCTGGTGCAGTTCTTTCTGGATCTCGAAGTTGTGGGGGCCAGGGGCAGATCCATCACTGCCCTCAGAGGCCGGTGTGGTGCCACTGGCGGCTTCGGCCACCGGCGACTCTGCAGCAGGCTGGCTGCCGGCCGCCGCAGCGCTACCAGCAGAGGACTCCTGGGAGGGGTTCATCAGGGTTCGCCTCGTAGAACCCCATTCTCGCCGAAGGCCGGCAGCACCTCTGGCACCTCAGCCCTAAACAGAAGGGAGAGGATCAACGCTTTACGAGCGCTTCAGCGCCTGCAGCCGCCTCAGACGTTGAACAGGAATTCCATCACGTCGCCTTCGGCCACCACGTAGTCCTTGCCCTCGCTGCGCAGCCAGCCACGATTGCGTGCTTCTGAAAGGGAGCCTGCCTCGATCAGCTGGGCGTAGGCCACGGTCTGGGCGCGGATGAAGCCCCGCTCGAAGTCGGTGTGGATCACGCCGGCGGCCTGGGGCGCGGTCATGCCGGCGGTGATCGTCCAGGCCCGTGTTTCCTTTTCGCCGGTGGTGAAGTAAGTGCGCAGGCCCAGCAGCTGATAGGTGGCCCGGATCAGGCTCTGCAGCCCGCCCTCACTCACCCCGAGCCCATCGAGGTAATCGGCCCGTTCGGCCTCGCCGAGTTCCACCAGTTCCGCCTCCACCTGCGCGGAAATCCTTACCACCTCAGCACCTTCGCGCTGGGCGAGGGTCGCCACGGCCTCGCTGTGGCCATTGCCTGCCGCCAGGTCGTCTTCCGACACATTGGTGGCGTAGATGATCGGCTTGAGGGTGAGCAGGCCGAGGGGTCGGAGGGTCTCGCGTTCGTCGGCGCTGATGGCAACCCCGCGGGCGGGCGCACCGGCTTCCAGTGCCACGGCGATCCGGCCCAGCACCTCGTCTTCCGCCTGGGCTTCCTTGCTGGTGCGGGCCTGCTTCTTGAGGCGCTCGCGCCGCTTCTCCACCTGGGCCAGATCAGCGAGAGCCAACTCCAGATTGATGATCTCGGCGTCCTGGGCGGGATCCACCTGCCCAGCCACGTGGATCACGTCGTCGTCCTCGAAGCAGCGCACCACATGCACGATCGCGTCCACTTCGCGGATGTTGGCGAGGAACTTGTTGCCGAGCCCCTCACCCTGGCTGGCGCCCTTCACCAGGCCGGCGATGTCCACGAACTCGACCCGCGTGGGCACGATCTCGCGGGAACTGGACACATCTGAGAGCATGTTCAGCCGTCCGTCGGGCACCGCCACGGAGCCCACGTTCGGCTCGATTGTGCAGAACGGAAAGTTGGCGGCCTGGGCCTGGGCGTTGGCCACCAGGGCGTTGAAGAGGGTGGATTTGCCCACGTTGGGCAGCCCCACGATTCCGGCTTTGAGCATGGGGCGAAATCTAAACGGCGCCCCCCGGGCCTCCCATGGCCACGTTTTCCGCCGCGACCATCAAGACTGGTGACAACGACCGCTGACTGTCATTCCCCGCTCTGCCCTTCGCCCCGCGCCGGTGCTGACACCGCCCCAGGAACAGTCCGTTCCAGCCACCCCTCGCCGGCCCAGCCCCAAAAAGCGGCGCTGGCCCCTCTGGGCAGGGGTGGCGGTGGCGGTGATCGTGATCGGCGGTGCGGCCTTCTGGCAGCGTCAGCGCGCCTCCACCTTGCGGCAGCAATCGCTCGCCACCTACGTGGTGAAGGCCGAGCGTGGCAGCCTGCCGGGCATTGTCACCGCCAGCGGCGAGCTGGAGGCAGCCCGCAGCGTGAACGTGAGCCCCAAGCGCGGGGGCGTGCTCGCTGATTTGTTTGTGGATGAGGGCGATCTCGTGCGGGCCGGTGAGCCGATCGCCCTGATGGACAGCGGCGACCTGCGCGACCGGGAAAACGAACTGCTGGCCCAGGAGCGCCAGGCGGCGGCAGAGTACGCCCGCAGCCGCTCGGAGTTTGAGCGCCGCCAGAAGCTGTTTCAGCAGGGGGCGATCAGCCAGGACGACATCGTCACCTTCCGTACCCGCATGCTCACCAGCAAGGCGGCGCTTGATGCGGCACGCCAACGCAATGCACAGCGGGATGTGGAACGCGCCGAGCTCACGATCCGCGCTCCCTTCGATGGGGTGATTACCCAGCGATTCGCCGACCCCGGCGCCTTCGTCACGCCCACCACGTCGGCCTCCGCCAGTGCGGGTGCCTCCAGCTCGTCGGTGGTGGAGCTTGCCAACGGCCTGGAGGCGGTGGCGAAGGTGCCGGAAAGCGACATTGGCCGCATTCGCCTCGGCCAGGCCGCCAGCGTGCGGGTGGATGCCTTCCCGGACCGCCGTTTCACTGCCCGCGTGCGCCAGATCGCTCCCCGGGCGGTGAAGACCAACAACGTCACGTCCTTCGACGTGAAGTTGCTGTTCACCGATCCCAACAGCGAGCTGCGCATCGGTATGACCGCCGACATCGACTTCCAGGCCGGCACCCTGCCGGCCCAGACCCTGGTGCCCACCGTGGCGGTGGTCACCGAGGAAGGGCGGCCCGGGGTGCTGCTGGTGGGCAAGGACAACCAGCCCACCTTCCAGCCGGTGACGCTTGGCTCCAGCAGCGGCCGTAACACCCAGATCCTCTCCGGCCTCGAGCCCGGCACCCAAGTGTTCGTCGATCTGCCCCCCTGGGCGAAGAAGCGGCCGGGCAGCTGAACCCCGGTCAAATCAGATCAGATCAGATCAGATCAGATCAGATCAGATCAGACCAGCTGTCAGCTCAGCTTCGTTCTGCCAGGAAGGCACGGCACGCCGCCACGATCCTGCCGCTCGCCTGGCCGTCCCCGAAGGGGTTGTGGGCCATGGCCATGGCGGCATAGGCCGCAGGGTCGTCGAGTAGGCGACCGGCTTCTGCGGCGATTGCTGCGGCATCGGTGCCGATCAGGCGGGCCGTGCCGGCAGACACCGCTTCAGGTCGCTCTGTGGTGCGCCGCAGCACCAGGACCGGCTTACCCAGGGCTGGGGCCTCTTCCTGCAGACCGCCGGAGTCTGTGAGCAGCAACGTGCAGCCGCGGATCGCCCCCACCAGCTCGTTGTAGTCGAGCGGTTCGGTTAGAAAGGCCCGCGGGTGATCGCCCAGCATCTGCTGCAGGGGTTCCCGCACGGTGGGGTTGCGGTGCAGCGGCAGCAGCAAAGCAGTGTCGGGATACTGCTCCAGCAAGCGCAGAAAGCCGTCGCCGATCGCGCGCAGGCGCTCTCCCCAGTTCTCCCGCCGGTGCACGGTGGCCAGGATCACTCGCTGCTGGTTCCAGTCGAGGCCAGGCCGTTGCAGCAGCGGCGCCCGCTCCGCCATCAGCAGCAGCGCATCGATCACGGTGTTGCCCGTGACCAGCACCTGGCCCACCACCCCGGAGGCGCGCAGATTCGCCTCCGACACCGAGGTGGGGGCGAAATGCAGCTGGCCGATCTGGGAGATCAGCCGGCGGTTGGCTTCCTCAGGGAAGGGATCGAGCAGGTTGTCGGTGCGCAGACCGGCCTCCACGTGGCCCACCGGGATCTGCTGGTAGAAGGCCGCCAGAGCGGAAGCGAAGGCCGTGGTGGTGTCGCCCTGGACGAGCACCAGATCCGGCCGGTGTTCGGTGAAGTCCTGCTCCAGGCCCGTCAGGGCGGCGCAGGTCACGTGGGTGAGCGTCTGGCGGGGCGTCATCAGGGCCAGGTCACGGTCAGCGGTGAGGCTGAACAGCTCCATCACCTGCGCCACCATTTCCCGGTGCTGGCCGGTGAGCACCACCCGGGTGCGGAAGCCTTCGGCCTGTTGGAAGGCACGGATCACCGGCGCCAGCTTGATCGCTTCGGGCCTGGTGCCCAGCACGATGCTGACGAGCGGAGCAGTGGTGATCAAGGAGCCCGTGCAGGGAAGGCGATCCTAAGGAGGGCCGGTGTGGCCCTCCTGCGCCGGACCGTTCCTGTGGCATGCCGTGGCCCAAGGTGGACCCTGAAGAGAGTTTTCCCTTCAAAATGGCGGCAGCGTTGTGCAGCCCAATGACCAGCTCCTTGTTTCCACCGAGTCCGGCACCTGCGCCCAGCCCCCCGCCCGCCACGTTGGCTGGCGTCGATCCGGCCCCGGCACCCCCTAAGCCATCAGGGGCGACGCCCCGCTCGCTGGTAGCGGTGGTACGAGTGGCCT
>ERZ888423.643-NODE-643-length-35033-cov-10.638373_pt1 | contig 35033 bp, 32 predicted proteins | sample MGYA00520523_ERZ888423 | MGnify/ENA primary metagenome ERZ888423 (study PRJEB32303, sample SAMEA104408611) | aquatic metagenome | biome: Brackish water; feature: Pelagic; material: water | place: Baltic Sea | collected 2014-06-08T10:24:00 | depth 30,27 m ...
TGAACCCGCAGGCATTGGAGCACATGAACATCGCGAGCTCGCCGATTTCCTCCGGCCGGCCCAGGCGGCCCATCGGCACGTCGGCGGCCGCCAGCTGGATGCGCTCCGGATCGGCGCCGGCGCTGGCGAGAAACGGGGTCTCGATCGGGCCGGGCGATATCGACAGCGCCCGGATGCCGCGATTTGCGAATTCCCGGGCGACGCCCATGGTCAGGGTCACGACGGCGCCCTTCGCGGCCGCATAGTGGATCAAGCCGCCCGGCCCGCCGCGCAGATGCGACTGAGACGCAACATTGACGATCACGCCAGCCTCATTCTCCAGGAAATGCGGCACGATCTCCTGCATGCAGTTGAAGACCCCGGTCGCATTGACCGCCATCGACTGATCCCAGAGGTCCTGGTCGATCTCCAGGAAAGGCGCGCAGCGGCCGGCCGCGCCCGCGCAGTTGAACTGGAAATCGATGACGCCGAAGCGATTGATCGCGGCCCTGGTCATGGCCTTGACGTCGGCGCGCTTCGCGACGTCCGCCTGAACGGCGAGCGCGCCGGCGCCGCGCGTCTTGACCGATGCGGCTATGGCTTCGGCGCCGGCCAGGTCGATATCGACGCAGACGACATTAGCCCCGGCTCTGGCGAAAATCTCCGCCGTCGCCTTGCCGATGCCGCTGGCGACGCCGGTTATGATGATGGTCTTGCCGACGAAATACTCTGGCGATATCGACACTGGGGCGCTCCTGCAGGCGTGGTCAGGCGACGCAGGCCGCCCCAGCGTGCGTGCACCTTACAATGCGCCTGAGTGCTAGCGCTCGAGCCACCCCGCTTCCAGCAACGCAGGCGCGAACTGGAATGCGACATTGCGATTGGGCATCGCTAATGCCTTGATTTTGCCCGGATAATCGAACCGAGACAAAAGGTCTCGCATGATTTCGATGCGCGCCGTGCGCTTGCGATTGGTGCGAACGATCATCCAGGGCGCGGTCGGCAGACTGGTGCGGCGCAACATCTCGTCGCGCGCCGCCGTATAGGCGTCGAACTTTTCGATGGCGACGGCGTCGATGCTGGAGACCTTCCAGCTTTTCAGGGGATCGGTGCGCCGCGCCTCCAGTCGTTCGGTCTGCTCCTCCTGGCCGATGTCCAGCCAGTACTTGACCAGGGTGACGCCAGCCTGGCTCAACATCGCCTCGAATTCCGGCGTGCTTTCGAGAAATGCTTCATGCTCGGCTGGCGTGCAGAACCCCATCACCGGTTCGACCCCGGCGCGGTTGTACCAGGACCGGTTGAACAGCACCATTTCGCCAGCCGCCGGCAGGTGCGAAACATAGCGCTGAAAATACCACGAGGCGCGCTCCCGGTCCGACGGCTTCGGCAAGGCGATGGAGCGGACGGCGCGCGGGCTCATGTGCATCATGATGCGCTTGATGGTCCCGTCCTTGCCCGCAGCGTCGCGGCCTTCGAAGACCAGCGCGATCTTCAGTCCTTCCGCCTGCATGTGCGCCTGCAGCTTGACCAGCTCCAACTGCTGCTCCAGCAGCCGCCGCTCATACTGCTTGCGCTTGAGTTTCGGGATCGGCGGCGGGCTGTTCGTCAATGGCTAATCCTCTTGCAGATGGGCGAGATCGGGCGACGCGGGCCCGGCGATCCAGCGATCCGTCGCCGGGTCGTCTTCGCCCGGCACATGGACTACGACATAGTCCAGCCCGTCGCGCTTAACTGGCATGGTCGCATCAAGGCCCATCTTGTCGGAAATGCCGTCGTCCGACGATGGATCCAGCCTGGATCCCAGTCCGCCATGCAGCAGGACCAGGTCCTTGCCTGCCTGGAAGCGGGTCGCGACCGCCCACTCGACCTTCGTCGCGTCATGCACATCGACATCCTCATCGACGACGATCACCTGCTTGATATCCGCATGGGCGGAGAAGGCGCCGGCGATGATGTTCTTCGGCTCGCCCTCATAGCGCTTCTTCATCCGGACATAGAGGTGGTATCGGCATATCCCGCCAAGCGAAAGATGCACGTCCATGACGCTCGGGAAGCTGCGCTGGAGCAGCGCCACGATGGTCGCTTCGCGCGGAATGGCGCCCAGCAGCAGATGCTCCATGCCGGCCGAGACGATGGTGTGGAACATCGGGGCCTTCCGGGTCGTGATCGCGTCGACCTGGATGACCTCGCGTCGGCCGGCGGGGCCGTAATATTGCGGGAATTCGGCGAACGGGCCTTCCATCTCGCGCACGTTCGGCAACAGCCGACCCTCGATCACGACTTCGGCGTCCGCCGGAACGCGGACATTGTTCGTAACGCACTTCACGACCCGGAGCGGCTTGCCATGCAAGGCACCCGCCACCTCAAGTTCATCGAAGTCGATCGGGACGATCGCCTGGGAGGCCAGCAGGGTCGCGGGATCGACGCCGATGGCGATGGCGACTTCAAGCGCGTCGCCCGCTTCCTCCGCCGCCTGGTAAAAGGCGTGCAGATGGCGCGGCAGGATCAGGATCCCCATCCGGTCCGGCCCGCTGATCTGCAGGCGGTTGATAGAGACATTCTGCACGCCGGTGCGGGGATTGCGCGCGATGATCAACCCGGCCGAGATATAGGGACCGCTATCATGTTCGTTGTGCAGCGGGATCGGCAGGTCGCGTAGCAGATCGGGCTCGCGGATGACGGACTGCTGCACGGGCGCGTCCGCCACCTCCTCCCAGGGGATGGGATGGTCGACCGCCGAGCGGAAGCAGTCGAGCACGCCGTCCGGCTCGACGCCGAGCGCCTCCGCGACCCAACTGCGGTCGGCCAGCAAGTTGGCGATCACCGGGACGTCCGGACCGTTCGCGTCGCCGCGCTTCGGGCCGGGGAACAGCACTGCCTTCGACCCATCCTGGCGTTTCGCGACCGCCGCCACCTCGAAGTCGAGATCGGCCCCTGCCGTCGCCACGACCAGCCTGTCGGTTTCCGCCAGCCGCCTGAGCCAGCCGCGCAAGGTCCGGTACGCCATGTCACACTCCTTTGCCATCCAGGCGGCCTATATTGCTCGCCAACGCTTTGGCAGGCATCGTATAGCTTTCCGGGCGTCCCGAAACCCGGACTGCGGAACGAATTATGCCTTATGCAATCGGCCCCAGCATCAGCAGCGTGATCAAGCGCGGCTTGAAGCGCAAATGCCCGAACTGCGGCGAAGGCCGCGCCTTTCTGGGATATCTGACCGTGCGTGAGCGCTGCGACGCTTGCGGCGAGGCGCTCGGGCATATCCGCGCCGACGACTTCCCGCCCTATCTGACGATCTTCGTGGTCGGCCATATCGTCGTGCCGCTCGCCCTGATGGCGGAGCAGAGCTACAGCTGGTCGGCCGGGCTGCATATGTCGGTCTGGCTGCCGTTGTCGCTATTGCTGACGCTTCTGGTCCTGCCCGTCATGAAAGGCGCCGCTGTCGGCGTCATGTGGCGGCTTGGCCTATCCGGCGACGAGCGGCAATGACGGGCGACGCCCCGTTCTGGCGGACAAAGCGCCTTCGGGAGATGACGAAGGCGGAGTGGGAAAGTTTGTGCGACGGCTGCGGCAAGTGCTGCCTTCTGAAGGTCGAGTACGAAGACACCCGCAAGATTCTGCCGACATCCGTCGCCTGCAAGCTGCTCGACCTGGAAAGCTGCCGCTGCCAGCATTACCCGACGCGCAAGCGCTATGTGCCGGATTGCATCAACCTGCGCGATGTCGTCGATCTCGCGACCATCGCCTGGCTGCCCGAGACCTGCGCCTACAAGCTCGTCGCGGAAGGCCGCGACCTGTACGATTGGCACTATCTCGTCTCCGGCTCCCGCGAAACAGTGCATGAAGCAGGCATGTCGATCCGCCACAAGGTCATCTCCGAAGACGATCTGAACGATGTCGATGAGGACCTGCCCGCCTATGTCGTCGACTGGAAACTGTGAACAGCTTGTACTGGACGACGGCGACGTCGCGCCTGTCACGATTCGCGTCGACGGCCGCGCCAGGCGCATCACCCTAAAGGTCGACCGTGTCGGCGGCCGCGTCACCCTGACCGCGCCGAGCGAGGCTGCCCTCCCCGACGCGCGCCGCTTCATGCAGAAACGCGCCGGATGGATCGCCGCCCGCCGGGCCGCCGCCCATACGATCGTCCCCTTCGCCCCCGGCACCGCAATCCCGATCTTCGGCGTCGAGCGCGTGATCCAGCATGCCCCGAAGGCCGTCGACCCCATGCGGCTGACGGCCGACGCGGCCATAGTCGGCGGGGCGGAAAGCGCCATCGCCCGAACCCTGACGGCTTTCCTGAAAGCGGAAGCGCTGAAACGCCTCAAGGCCGCGACCGACCGTCATGCCGCCGCCGTCGGCAAGCCGGTCGCCCGGATCACGGTCCGCGACGCCAGGACCCGATGGGGCAGTTGCGCCAGCGGCGGCCGGCTGTCGTTCTCCTGGCGGCTGGCGATGGCGCCGCCGCATGTGCTGGACTACCTCTCGGCCCATGAATGCGCCCACCTCCGGCACATGAACCACGGCCCCGACTTCTGGGCGCTCGTCGCGGAGCTCGACCCGGCCTGGCGGGCGGCGGAGGCCTGGCTGAACCGCCATGGCCCCAGCCTGCGCCGCTATGGCTGAACCGCTCTCCCAGGCGCGCCTGCTTCAGTTCTGGACGCCGCTTGCGCTGACCTGGGCGATCATGGGGGTGGAGATCCCGGTGATCTCCCTGGCGGTCGCCCGCCTGCCGGAGGCGACCGCCAACCTGGCGGCGCTTGGGGCCGCGATCGCCATCGCCTGGTTTTCCGAAACCCTGATCACCAACCTGACGGCGATCTCCCTCCGACTGGCGCGCGACCGGGAAAGTTATGCGGTCGTCCGCCGCTATGCGGTCTTGCTGATCTGCATCGCCTCAGGGGCCAATTGCCTGTTGATCCTGTCGCCGGCTTTCGGCTGGATGCTGGAGCATGGCCTGGGCCTCGAACCGGACCTGGCGCGCCGCACGACCGCCGCCTACGAATGGCTTCTGGTCTGGCCTGCCGCCATCGGCGTCCGCCGCTTCTATCAGGGCCAGTTGATCCGGCACGGCCTGACCCGGCGCGTCGCCTATGGCACCGGCGTCCGGCTTGTCGTGATCGCGCTTGGCGCGCTCGCCGCCGCCTGGACGGGCGCGCTGCCGGGCGCCGAGGCCGGCGCCGCGATCCTGGCGGCCGCCGTGGTCGCGGAAGCGGTCGCCGCATGGCTCATGGCGGCATCGGCCGTCCGGACGACGAACGCCACCGACCCGGTCGAAGCCCCGCCCACGCTTGTCGCCTTCTGGCGCTTCTACTGGCCGCTGACGGTTATGATGAGCCTCAATCTCGGGGTCGGCGCGCTGGTGACCGTCGGCCTCGCCCGCTCCCAAGATGCGATCATTGCGCTCGCGGCTTTCCCCGTGGCCCACGGCCTCAACTTCATCGCGCGGGCGACGGTGACGAGCTACCAGGAAGCCGTGATCGCCCTCCTCGGCGAGGCGGAGAGCCATGGCCGGGCGCTCCGCCGGTTCGCGCTGAAACTCGGCGGCGCCGCGACGGCTGCGCTTGCGCTGATCGCGGTCACGCCGGCGGCCTCCTGGCTGTTTCTCGGCCTGATGGACCTGCCAGAGCGCCTGATCGAGCCCGCCAGGGAAGCGTTCCTCGCCTTGCTGTTCTACCCGGCCGTCACGCTCTGGTTCGTCTGGAGCCGCGCGCGGCTCACCCATCTTCGCCACACGCGCCCGATCGCGACCGCCACATTGCTGGAGACCGTCCTCCTGGCGCTGGCGATGGCGGCGATGGTCGGGCCGCTCGACCTGCCCGGAGCGACAGCAGCCGGCCTCGCCATGACAGGCAGCCGGCTGATCGCGAACATCTGGCTGGAATATGCGGCGCGGGACCGGTTCCGGGCGCTTGCGCGCTGATCTATCCTGCCGGCGTCACATTGGGAGAAATCGTCCATGCCTGATCGCATCGTCATTGCAGGCGCGCTTGGCGCCGTCGGCCGCGCGGCGCTTGAGCATTTCGACCGGCTTGAGGGCTGGGAGGTTATCGCCCTCTCACGCCGGGCGCCGGATTTCGACAATGGCGCGACGTGGCTCTCGGTCGATCTGATGGACGCGGCCGACTGCAAGGCGAAGCTCGCCGGGCTGAAAGGCGTTACGCACCTGGCCTATGCCGCCGTTTACGAGATGCCCGACGTCGCCAAAGGCTGGCTGACCCGGGAACATGCGGACGTCAATATCGCCATGCTGCAAAACCTGATCCGCCCGCTCGCCGCCGCGTCGCCCAATCTGCGGCATATCTCCCTGCTGCAAGGCACAAAGGCTTATGGCGGCCACCTCGGGCCGTTCAAGGTGCCGGCGAAGGAGAGCGACCCGCGCTACATGCCGCCGAATTTCTACTACGACCAGATGGACTGGCTGGCGGAGGAGCGCACGCGGACAGGCGCCGGGTGGCGCTGGACCGTGCTGCGGCCGCAGGTCGTCTGCGGCCTTGCGATCGGCAGCCCGATGAATGTCATTGCCGGCGTCGGCGCCTTCGCCGCCGTGTCGCGGGAATACGGCATGCCGCTGCGGTTCCCCGGCGGCGATCCGCGCATCGGCGAAGCGACCGACGCCCGCCTGCTCGCCCGCGCCATGGAATGGGCGGCGACCGACGACCGCGCGGCCGACGAGGTTTTCAACATCACGAACGGCGACGTCTATCAGTGGGAGGTCATCTGGCCGCGGATCGCCGAACTGTTCGGCATGGAGGTCGGCCCGCGCCACCCGATCTCCCTGACGAGGGTGATGCCGGGCAACGCCCATCTTTGGCCGAAAATCGTCGAGAAGCATGGCCTGAAGCCCTATAGCTTCGCCGAACTGGTTCCGAGTTGGGGCTTCATCGACTTTGTGCTGGGCCATGGCCAGCGCCCGAACCCACACAACATGAGCACGATCAAGGCGCGCAAGCACGGCTTTCTCGACTGCATCGACACTGAAGAGATGTTTGTCGAACTGCTTCGGGAAATGCAGGCCCAGCGCTATCTGCCGCGCTAGATCAACTCGCCTTCGCGCGCCGGATCATCAATTCCAAGGCATTCAGGAAGCGCGAGCGGTCCGCCTTCGAGAACGGCCGCCCGCCGCCCGCGACGCCAAGCGGATTGGCGGCGCGGATGTCCGCCATCAGGTCGCGCATGCCGAGCTGTTGGCCGATATTATCCGGCGTGAACGGATCGCCGTTATGGCGGATCGCATGGGCGCCGGCCGCAATGCATTTGGCCGCAAGCGGAATGTCGCCGGTGACGCAGATGTCCGGCGGGCCAATGCGATCGGCGATCCACTTGTCGGCCGCGTCGGCGCCTTCCGGCACGATCACGGACTCGACCAGCGGGCTGGGGTTCGGACGGATGCCGCCATTGGATACGACAAAGACCTGGAGGCCATGCCGCTCCGCCACACGGTAGATTTCGTCCTTCACCGGACAGGCGTCGGCATCAATGTAGATGGCGGTCATGGCGTCGGGTCTTGATCTCTTCCGAATGGGGCGGGCAAGCTGGCGGGGACCGTAGTGTGATCGGCATGGGAATGAAAGAGACGACGCCGCAGCGCCCGGCATCGACATGACGCTAGGCGAAGCCGCTGGAATGGCGAGCCCACTGGGGTTCGCCGTCGCAGGCGCGGCCGTGCTGCTGGCCGGGTTCCTTCGGGGGTTTGTCGGCTTTGGCGCTGCCTTGATCACGGTTCCCGTACTGAGCGTGATCTTCACGCCCGCCATCGCGGTCGCGATCACCTTCATCTCGGGCTTGCCGACGGTCATCCAGTTGCTGCCGACGGCGGTGCGCCATGCCGAACGGGCCTTGGCGCTCCCGCTGACCGTCGGCGCCCTGTTGCTGGCCCCAGCGGGCGCATATCTTCTGATCAGCATCGATCCCCGCGCCCTAAAGATCGGCATCGCGGTCGCGGTCATTGTCATGGTGGGGTTCTTGCAGACCGGCTGGCGTCCCCGGCGGCCGCCCGGCTGGCGGGCGCTTTTCGGCGTCGGCGCGGCCGCCGGGCTGATCCAGGGGATCGCCGGCATCGGCGGGCCGCCCGTCGTCGCGGTCGTGCTGGCCCGGCCGAGCCCGCCGATCGTGCAGCGCGCCAACCTGATCGCGGCCGTCACGGCGCTCTCGCTGTCGACCGCTCTGCCGTTCTGGCGGCTTGGCCTGTTCACCGAGACGGCATTGTGGCTGAGCCTGTTCTTCGTGCCGGCCCACATGGCGGCGGCGATGCTGGGCGCGCGCTATTTCGCCAAGGGCGGGCAGCGGCACTTCCGGAAAGCCGCCCTCGCGATCCTGGCGGTCATCGGCGTCGCGACGTTTATCGCGGCGCTCCAGGACTATATCGCGCACGGCTGACCTGGGTTCGATTTGACGGCCTGGCGCAAAGGACCTCGGCGTTTTGCCCGATGCCGCAGGCATTTTGCCGGGCGCGATCCTTCCGCGATCCCCCGCCCTGACGGTCATCCGTTTCGCCGACAGGGCGAGCGCCGGAATAATTTACCGCGATTGCCGTCAAATCGAACAATTGTCCATTCGCGAAACACGTGAATTCGCACCTGCAACAGTGCTGATTCCCTTAAAAATAATGGATTTTTTCTGCGCGCCGTTTGCGTTGCAGCGCTGGGGCCTGCTAAGGCAAGGCCAACGCTCGATAACCGAAAGGCAGAATGCTTTGACCGATCCATGGAAGCATGGCGGCGTCCAGGTCATCCCTGGCGACCAGCTTGACACGAATACGCCGCAGACTCCGGGCATGAACCGCGCCGCCGCGATCAACTTCGCCCGCGCCGGCGCCAAGCAATTATGGGCCGGCACCGTCCATATCCACGCCGACGCCAAGACCGGCGTGCATCACCACGGCGCGCTCGAAAGCGTGATCTATGTGGTGAAGGGCCGGGCGCGCATGCGCTGGGGCGAGAAGCTGGAATATGTGGCCGAAGCCGGCCCCGGCGATTTCATCTTCGTGCCGCCCTACGTGCCGCACCAGGAAATCAACGCCTCCTCCGAAGAAACACTGGAATGCGTGCTGGTGCGCAGCGACCAGGAAGCAGTCGTCGTCAACCTGGATATCGACCCCGTCGAGAAACCCGAAGCCGTCAAGTGGATCGACCCGATCCACAAGCACTGACCTCTGGCGTCGGCGTGACCAATTCGGCTCGCCGGCGCCAAACCCGCATGGCGCGTTACGGCGCACGCCCGAGCAACCCGCTCGGGCGAAGCAGCAGCAGCGCGGTCAACGCCGCGAACGAGGCGATATCCCTGTAGGCGCCGGGCGCGTAGCCTGTCCAGAATGTCTCGAAGCAGCCCAGAATAAGCGCGCCCAGCAACGCCCCGGCGATCGAGTTCATGCCGCCTATGGCCGCGACGAACAGGGTCTTCAGCGCCAGCACGAACGATCCGTAATAGCTGGCGACGCCATAGGCGAGCGTCATCATTCCACCCGCGGCGCCTGCGGCAGCGCCAGCCAGGATCATGGTCAGCATGACCGTCCGGCCGATGTCGACGCCAGTGAGTTCGACCATCGCCAGGTCGTCGCCGGCCGCCCGCCAGATACGCCCGAAGCGGCTCCGCCAGATCAACAGGCAGATGCCGCCAGCGAGGCCCAACGCGACCAGCGTAACGATTGCCTGGACAAGGGCTATCTGCACCGGAAACGCTTCGCCGCCGGCCAGCCGCAAGGTCTCGTCAAAGGCGCGCGGCAGCCAGCGTTCCTGATTGCCGTTCCCTAGCCGCGCAGCTTCCTCCAACGCAACGGCGAACCCCAGGGTCGCAATCAGCACCGCGAGCGCCTTGGCGCGGATAAACGGCCGCACCGTCATCCGGTCAATCGCAAACCCGAGCGCGCCGCCATGGGCCACGGCTGCGGCGAGCGCGATCATCAGGAGCGGTCCGACGGCGGCGCCCGGGTAGCGCGTCTGCAGCAAAACCGCCAAATTGGCTGTCGTGTATGAGGTCGCAATCGCGACCGCGCCAAACGCCAGATTGATGCGCTGGGCCACCCCGTGCGCCAGGACGTAGGATACCGACATCAAGCCGTAGAGCGCGCTGACAAGCAGCGCGTTCAAAATGAGTTGCAGGGCGAACGCCATGGACATGCTGCCTGACCGACTGGGAGCCTCCGCCATAATACCCGCCCGACCGCCCGGTTGTCCGGTCCCGCGTCGGCGCCGGTCGCTCTGCATTCCGGCCGCAATGGTTCTCGCGCTAGGCTTCCTCGTCGCAGCCTGTGACGACAGCGCGGACGACGCGCATCCGGTCGTCGAGATCAAGGGCGGCGGATTCGTCTTCAACTACCGAGAGGCCGAGGCTTTCTACGGGCTGACGATCCGGCCGCTGCAACGCCTAGCGCCGGGCACAGTGATCGAGGTCGCATTCCAGGACCCGGCAGGCGGTCCCGAAATCCTAGTGCGTGAGGAAATCCGCCAGCCGTCGCTCAGCTACATGTTTAGAACGCCGGGGCTAACGGGCGTAGAGGCCGGCGTTGACTACCGGGCGTCGGTCACGGTCCGGGGTCCGGGCGACGGCGCCGTGCTTGGCCGCCTGGAGAAAACCTTCCGGTCGAGCGTCGATCAATCGGTCCTGCCGGCCGCGCCGCTGACGATCGGCCCGGGCTATATGCCGAACCCTGCCTTGCAGGACCCAACGCCCTAGATGCGGGCCGCCTGAGCGCGCTTCAGGTGCCGCAGAAGGTTTTGTAGGGGCTGTCCGATTGCGCCGCCGGCGCCGCATAGGCCTCATTGCCCGCCGCCTCTACGAAGGGCGCGGTCAGGACCGCGAGCAAGGCCTTGAACGGCCCCATGTCGTCGGCGTCGACGGCGGCGGCGAGCGCTTCTTCGACCTTGTGGTTGCGCGGGATATAGATCGGGTTGACCCGGTCCATCGCGGCCGCTCGGTCCGCAGCCGCGCCCGTCTCCACGGCGAGGCGCGCCCGCCATTCGACCAGCCATTGATCGAACGCCGCCGGATCGGCGAACGCAGCGCGGGCCGGCGCGTCGTCGCCCATGACCGCCGCCGACAAGGCGCGGAAGGTTCGCGTGAAATCCGCGGCCCCCGCTTCCATGGTCGCCAGCAACGCCATCGCCAGATTGAAATCGCCCGGCCGCTCGCTCGCGAGGCCAAGCTTCGCCCGCATGCCGGCAAGCCAATGGCGGTTATAGGCGTCGGCGAAACTCTGAAGCGCGGCCGTCAGGCTGTCGATGGCCTTCGCTTCATCAGGATCGATGACAGGGATCAGGGTTTCCGCAAGCCGCGTCAGGTTCCATTGGGCGATCGAAGGCTGGTTGCCGAAGGCATAGCGGCCATGTGTGTCGATCGAGCTGAACACGGTTCCGGTCGCATAGGCGTCCATGAAGGCGCAGGGGCCGTAATCGATGGTCTCGCCGGAAATGGTCATGTTGTCGGTATTCATGACGCCATGAATGAAGCCGAGGTTCATCCAGCGCGCCACAAGGCTCGCCTGGGCTTCGACCACGGCCTCGAAGAACGCAAGATAGGGGTTCTCGGCGGATTGGACGGCCGGGTAATGCCGCGCGATCGCATAGTCCGCGAGCTGCCGAACCTTGTCCCATTCCTGGCGGGCGGCGAAGAACTGGAACGTGCCGACGCGGATATGGCTGGCTGAGATGCGCGTCAGAACGGCGCCGGGCAATGGCGTCTCCCGGTAGACGGTTTCGCCGGTCGCGACGGCGGCCAGCGCCCGGGTCGTCGGGACGCCAAGCGCTTGCATCGCCTCCCCGATCAGATATTCCCGCAAGACCGGACCGACGGCGGCCTTGCCGTCGCCGCCCCGGGAAAACGGCGTCTTGCCCGAGCCCTTGAGCTGGATGTCCCGGCGCTTGCCGTCGCGGTCGATCACCTCGCCCAGCAGCAGCGCCCGGCCGTCGCCCAGTTGCGGCGAGAACCCGCCGAACTGATGGCCGGCATAGGCCTGGGCGATCGGCCGCGACCCTTCCGGCGCCAGATTGCCGGCGAGCATGGCGAGGCCGTCCGGCGATTGCAGCCATGCGGCATCCAACCCCAGGTCCTCGGCGAGCGCCAGATTGAGCATCAGCAGCGCCGGCGCTGGCGCTTCTGCGGCTTTCCAGGGCACGAAAAAGCCTGGCAGCGCGCGGGCGTAGGTGTTGTCGAACGGAATTTGCGGACGCTCGACGGTATCCATGCTGCTCATCTCGCCGTCTCCTGACTTCAAGTCCCGGATATGGCGCCAGGCGCCCGCATGTCCACCGTCAGGGGCGGCGAACCTGCGGGCGGACTGGCCAACAGGCGCTATTTCTTCAACTGCTTGGCCAGCGCTTCCGGCGTGGTTTCGCCTGCGAAATATTCGAACGGCTCTGGCCAGACATAGGGCAGATCGACCAGCACGCCCGGTTCGGGCGCCGTCGCCGCGAGGCCAAGCGCATCCCGCAGGATCCGCGTCTGCATCTCGCGGTCGCGCGGCCGGCCGAATGTGTTGCCCATCGGGAAATTCACGAACACGCTGCGCGGCGGCCGCACCAGCGCCGTGATATCCCGTCCTGTCGAAACCGACACCGTCGGTATGCCGCTTTCCTCAACGACGCGCGCGACCAGACCCACGGTCTGGTGATCGAGCGGTCAAGCAGGGATCGCGACCAGGAGGTCGACGCCGTCGTCATGCAGCGACTGGGCGAAGGCGGGCCCGGACTCGTTGATGACCTTGCTGCGATTGTAGGTGCGGCCCATGAAGCCGCTCCAATGGCGCCTGGCGACGCCGCCGATCTCGCCGTCGGCCGCAAGCTCCTTCAAGCGGTCGAGCGGGAAGAGGCAGTTCAGGTCCCGTCCGGCGTCGGTGTGATCGTAATAGCTGTCGTGGATCTGATACTGATCGAGCGGCGTATCGACGTCGATCGCATCGACCCGATGGTCGTTCCGCGCATTGGCGTCGAACGGCACGGCCGAGCAATGGGAAATGCCGCCGCTGACGAGCAACGCCACCGTGCATTCCGCCAAGGGTTTCGTCATCGGCGTCCATGGCGCGTCTTCGTTGACGCTCCATTGGTAGGGCGGGAAGCCCATACTGCCGTATTTGTTGTTGAGCGCCTCGACATACCGGATCGGGTCCATCGGAATACGCCTCCTTCTCGCTGGGGATGTGCGGGCGAGCATCCCACATGCCGGAATTGGACGCCAGCCAGGGATTTCGTCTGGCGCTCGCCGGCCTTCCGGGCCATGCTGGCGACCCCCATGGCCGCCGCTTGACCCAAGCGTTTCCAATCCGGCCTGAACCTCGGGAGACGCATCCATGGCGCCGCTCGCCATCGCCGTATCCGGCGGCCCCAGGCCGTCCGAAATCGTGGAGTTGATCAGGCTTGCGGAGGATCTTGGATATGAGTCCGCCTGGGTCGCGGAAGGCCATGGCGGCGACCAGTTCGCCGTGTTGTCCGCCGCCGCCGTCCAGACATCGACGATCAAGCTCGGCACCGCCATCAGCAGCGTGTTCGTGCGGACCGCCCCCACCATCGCAATGGCCGCGGCGACGCTCGACGACCTCTCCGGCGGCCGCTTCATCCTGGGCCTTGGCTCCAGCCACAAGGTCCAGGTGGAGCCGGAACACGGCGTCGTCTATGCGAAGCCGATCACCCGCACCCGCGAGACTGTCGCGTTCATCCGCGCCCTCCTGGCCGAAGGCGTCGCCAGCTTCGACGGCGAGACCATCCGGATCGAGAACTTCGATTTGTGGTTCGAGCGCGCCGACCGCGCCATCCCGATCTATCTGGCAGGCCTGTTCCCGAAAATGCTCCAGGCGACGGGCGAAATCGCCGACGGCGTCATTCTGACCCGCAGCACCCTGGCGACCGCCGCCGCGACGCGCAAGGACCTCGCCGTGGGCGCAGCGCTTGCTGGCCGGGACGTCAATCAGGTCGCGCTCACCTCGCTGCTGCCGCTCGCAATCTCCGAGGACCGCGCCGATGCGTTCGACCGGATGCGGCCGGGCCTGGCGTTCTATGTCGGTTTCTTCCCCCGTTACAGGCGGTTGATCGCCGAACATGGCTTCCAGGATGAAGTCGCCAGGATCGCTGAAGCCTGGGCGCGCGACGACCGGAAGACCGCCATCGGCCGCGTAAGCGACGCGATGATCGATGCGACGGGCATCGCGGGCACGCCGGCGGAATGCCGCGACAAGATCGACGCCTACCGCGCCTCCGGCATCGACCTGCCAATCCTCAGCCCCTTCGCGCGGGGCCCAGGGGCCAAGGCGACGTTCGACTTCGCCATCCGCGCCTGCGCGCCCCGATGACCGGCCCATCCCTGCCGCATACCGGCGTCGGCGCCCCCGTCCGCCGGGTCGAGGATCGGCGCCTGATCACGGGCAAGGGGCAGTTTGTCGATGATCTGACCCTGCCCGGCATGGCGTTCGCGGCGTTCGTCCGCTCGCCCCATGGCCATGCCGAAATCGGCGCAATCGACGGCGCGGCCGCCCTAGCGCTCCCCGGCGTGCTTGCGGTGCTGACCGGGGCCGAGCTTGCCGCCGACGGCGTCCTGCCACTCTCCCACAACACCGACTGGACCGGCCCGCCCGACGCCGAACTGGCCCTCAAGGACGGTTTCGCGGTCTATGCCCCGCCCCATGTCGCCCTGCCCCAGGACCGGGCGCGCTTCGTCGGCGAGGCCGTCGCCATGGTGATCGCGGATACGGCCGCCGCCGCCGCCGATGGGGCGGAGCGCGTCACGGTCGACTATCGCCCGCTGCCCGCCGTCGCCGACGCCCGCGCGGCGCTGGCGGCGGATGCCCCCGTCGTCTGGCCTGACCGGCCAGGCAATATCTCCCTGGACTGCACGGTCGGCGACGGGGCCGCGGCCGATGCGGCGTTCGCCAGGGCGGCGCACGTCGTCGCGTTCGAGAGTTGGGTGCAGCGCATCGCCGGCGCGCCGCTGGAGCCGCGCGCTGTCATCGGGTCTTATGATGCGGCGCTGGGGCGGTATGAACTCCGCGCCGCCTCGGGCCGCGGCGTCGTCCAGACGCAGGCCCGCATCGCTGCGGCGCTTGGCGTCGATCTTGCGTCGGTCCGCGTCGTTTTCGGCGATATGGGCGGCAATTTCGGCACGCGTAACGCGATGAACCCGGAATTACTGTTGCTGCCCTGGGCGGCCAGGCGGATGGGCCGGCCGGTCAAATGGACGGCCAATCGCAGCGAATGCTTCCTGACCGACTATCAGGGCCGCGACCTTGCGGTCAAAGCCGAACTGGCGCTGGACCGGGACGGCCGGTTTCTGGCGCTCCGCGGCGAGAATATCCAGAACCTTGGGGCCTATGCCGCCTACTTCTGGCCGCTTCGCAAAGGCCTCTCGATGATGCAGAGCGTCTATGCGATCCCAGCCGTCGCGTTTTCCGGAAAGGCGGTCTTCACGAACCTGCCGCCGACCGCCGTCTACAGGAGCGCCGGCCGTCCTGAGGCGATCTATGTCATGGAGCGCCTGATCGATATCGCCGCCGTCGATTGCGGCTTCGACCGCGTCGATCTCCGCCGCCTGAACCTCATCGCGAAGGACGCCTTGCCGTTCAAGACCGCCGTCGGCGTCACCTATGACAGCGGCGATTATGCGGCCGCTATGGAGCAGGCGCTCGCCGCCGCCGATTGGGCCGGGTTCGCCGAACGGCGGGCGGCATCGGCGCGGGCGGGACTCTGTCGCGGCATCGGCATCGCCAACTATATCGAAGTCACCAGCGGCATCCCCCGTGAACGGGCGGAGCTGCGGGTCGATCCGGGCGGCCATATCGACCTGGTCGTCGGCACGATGAGCAGCGGCCAGGGCCACGAAACCAGCTTCGCGCAGGTCGCGAGCGACTGGCTTGGCGTCCCTTTCGGCAGCATCCGGTTCGTCGCGAACACGACGGACCGGGTTTCGGTCGGCGGCGGCTCCCATTCCGGCCGCTCCATGCGCCTCATCACCATCGCGATCCGCGATGCGATCGCCGACCTGACGGCGAAAGGCCAGGCGATCTCAGGCCATGTTCTGGGCGCGGCGCCAGCGTCGATCGCCTATCGGGACGGCCGCTTCGTCACGGCCGACGGGCGAAGCCTCAGCGTGTTCGACGTCGCCCATGCCGCATTGACGTTGAACAGCTTGCCGGAGCCCCTCCGCGCGCCGTTCGAAGGCATCGGCGATATCACCGACCGATCCGGCGGCTACCCCTACGGCGCCCATGTCTGCGAGGTCGAGGTCGATCCCGAAACGGGCCAAGTCAAGCTGGTCGCCTGGACCGGCGTCGACGATGTCGGCCTCGCCATCAACCCGATGATCCTGCATGGCCAGGCGCATGGCGCGATCGCCCAGGGCGCCGGGCAGGCGCTGCTCGAAACCCTGACCTACGAAGCCGGAACGGCGCAATTGCTCTCGGGCTCGTTCATGGACTACGCCATGCCCCGCGCCGACATGCTGCCCGCGCTCAAAACGCTGATCAGCGAAGTGCCCGCGTCCTCGCATCCGTTCGGCGTGCGCCCAGGCGGCGAAGGCGGCACGACGCCGGCGCTTGGCCTCGTGATCAACGCCATCGTGGACGCGCTTGCCGGCTACGGCGTCCGCCATATCGAAATGCCCGCGACGCCGGAGCGGGTCTGGCGGGCGATAGCAGCGGCGCAAGCATGACCTTGCGGCTCGCTTACCGGCGGCGGCGCCACAGGAACGCCACCGGCAACAACGGCGCCAGCGCGATAATGCTGAGGGCGACGAAACCGTCCTGGAAGCCCAGCATGTTGGCCTTCGCCGTCACCACCTGATCGAGATAGCGAAGCGCCGCCCCCTGTTGCTCCGCCAGGGGCAGCCCGAAGGTGGAGAGATGATCGCGGACCGTACTGAGCAGTTCGGTCGTCGCGCCGTTCGCGGCCGTCTGGGTCGCGCTCAGACTGCCGGCATGAAACTCGACCCGCTTTTCCAGCAGGACGACGAAGCAACTGATGCCTGTCGAGCCGCCCAGCATCAACGACAGGTTGGTGACGCCCGCGCCCCGGCGCATCTGGGCCGGCGTCAGCGCGCCGACGGCGGTCGTATTCAGGGCCGGCGACACGAAGGCCGAGCCCAGCCGCCCCAGCAGCAGCGCGAACGCCACATACCAGAACACCGTATCCGGGTCCGCGCCCGCAAGCATGATGACGCTGGCGGCGATGATGACCAGGCCAAACGCCATGATCGCCTGCGCCGGCACGAAGTCCGCGACCCGGCCGGTCATCGGCAGCACCAATGCGGCGAACAGGCTGCCCGGCAGCAGCATCGAGCCGGCGATCGTCGGCGAGAAGCCTTGGACGATCTGGCCGAAGATCGGGAACGCATAGACGCTGGCGAAATTGCCGAAGCCGAAGAGGAACGAGATCGAGAGCGCCGTCACGAACCGGCGATTGCTGAACAGGCTGAGGTCGAGCAGCGTCGCGTTCGGGCGCTTCTGGGAATAGACAAAAGCCACGCCCGCGACAACGGTCGCGACCGCCAGCATGAAGATGTCGTTCGATTCCCAGCCCCAGCGCTGGCCGTTGCCGAGCATCGTGAACCAGCAGAAGACGGTGGCGTTGATCAGCCCAAAACCCAGCACGTCGAACCGCCCGGCGGGCATGCGGTGCTCCTCCGCGGGCAGGAACAGGAAGCCGAGGAACATCGCGAGGCCGCAAGCCGGGATCGGCGCCAGAAAGATCGCGCGCCAACTGAAGGCGTCGATCGCCATGCCCCCAAGCGCCGGCCCTAGCCCGAGGGCGACCGTGACGCCCATGCTGAACATGCCCATCGCCAGCCCGCGCTTCTCGACCGGGAAGACCTGGAACAGCACCAGCATCACCAGGGGCTGCAGGATCCCGGCGGCGAAGCCCTGAAGCACCCGACCGGCGATCAGCACCTGCAAGGAGGTCGCGAAGTAGCACATGAGGGCGGCGCCCGCGAACACCGCCATGACGCCCATGAACGCCCGGCGCTGCCCGGTCTTGGCGATCACCCACGAACTGGCGAGCAGGCCCGTGGTGTTCATCGCCAGGAACGCCGAGGACAGGAATTGCGCCTGCCCCTGCCCGACGCCGAACGCCCCCATGACATTCGGGATCGCGACGTTGACCATCGTCCCGGTGAAGATCGAGGTGAAGAAGGCCGACAGCGCCGCGATCGTCGCAAGCCAACGGGCGGCGGGGCTGAAGACGGCCTGCGCGTGCGGCGGGGCGGTGGCGGCGGTCATCCGGTTCGATGCCAATTCCAACGACGCGGCGGCATCGCCGCGGGCGCTCGAAATAGCATGGGACCGTCAGAGACGCCAGAAAGCCCCGCCAAGGGCTGGCGGAAGCGTCAGGCCGGCGCCGCGCCGGCGCGGATGCAGCGCACGATCTGGCCCGCCGCGACCTCGACCGGCGGCGGCGGCGCTTCCAGGCAGCCAGCGATCGCAAGGCCGCAGCGGGGCGCGAAGGGGCAGCCCTTCGGCGGATTGCTCATGTCCGGCGGCGAGCCCGGGATCGCCTCCAACCGCGCGCCGCGCGATGCGCCATGCACCGTCGACCGTAGCAGGCCGCGCGTATAGGGGTGAGAGGGCGAGCGAATGACGTCCCGGACCGTTCCGGTCTCGACCATGCGCCCGGCATACATCACCGCCAGCCGGTCGGCGATTTCCGTCGCGACGCCGACATCGTGCGTGACGAAAATCACGCTCATGCCAAGCTCGCGCTGCAACTGGCGGAGCAGCAGCAGAATCTGGATCTGCACCGTCGCGTCGAGCGCCGTCGTCGGCTCGTCCGCCAGCAGCAGCTTCGGCGAACAGGCGAGCGCCAGCGCGATCATCGCGCGCTGACGCATGCCGCCCGAAAGCTCGTGCGGATATGCGGCGAGCCGCCGTTGCGGCGACGGGATCTGCACCAGGTCGAACAGGTCGCGCGCGCGCTTCAGGCCTTCGGCCCGGGACTTGCCCATATGACGCTCGACGGTTTCCGCGATCTGGGCGCCGACCGAAAACACCGGGTCGAACGCCACCATCGGCTCCTGGAAGATCATCGCGACGTCCTGGCCGCGCATGTCCGAGAGGGCGCTCGGCGAAAGCTGCATCACATCCCGGCCGTCGACGCTGATCTCGCCCTCCAGGCGCGCCCGCTGCGGCAACAGCCGCATGAGCGCGCGCATGGTGACGCTCTTGCCGGACCCGGACTCGCCGAGGATCGTCAGCACCTCGCCCCGCGCCAGATCGAAATCGACGCCGTTCACGGCCTGGACGGTCGCCTCCCGACTGACGAACGCAACCTTGAGCCCGCGCACGCGCACCAGCGGCTCGGCGGTTGCTGCTGCTGCGGCGGCGGCTGACGCTTTGACGGGCGGCTCTGCGAGGGCGAGATCGTTCATAGGTCTGGGCTCCGTTTTGAGAATCCGGTCTCGGCCTCATAGGCCGCGCCAAGGCTATAGAGATCGGCTTCGGCGAAGGGCCGGCCGATCAACTGGATCGAACCCGGCATGCCAAGCACGGCATCGGGCGTCGGCATTGCGAGGCCCGGCAGCGTCAGATAGTTGAACGGCCGGGTGCAGCGGGACAGGCGGGAGATCACGCTTTCGAACCCCTGCCCGGCCCCGACGTCCGTCGCCTCGATCGCCGGCGTCGCGACGTTGCAGGTCGGCGCCAGCAGAATGTCGCACGCGCCGAATACCCGCTGGCAGAACTCCGCGACGATTCGGGGCCGAAGCTGCAAGGCCGAGAGATAGTCGACCGCGCTGAAGCGAAAGCCGGGTTCGGCGCGCGCCAGCATCTGGGCGCCGTAATCCTCCCGGCGCTCCCTGATCCAGTGGGCATGCAAGGTCGCAGCTTCCGGTCCCATCGTCGCAGCCGCAAGCGCATTGATGCGCCGCATGTCGCCGACATCGACCTCGACCAGCGTGGCGCCGGCGGCCTTCAGGGCGCCGAGGGCCGCGTCCCTGGCGGCCAGCGCCTCCAGGTCGGCGTCGTCCTCGAAGTAGCCGCGCGCGACGCCGACCCTGACGCCCCGCGCCTTGGGATTCGCCGCCGCGGCCGCGTAATCCGCGACAGGCATGTCGGACGCCGTCGGGTCATCCGGGTCCGCGCCTGCGATCGCCGCGAGCAGCATCGCGTTGTCCAGCACCGTCCGGGTCAACGGCCCGACATTATCCAGCGAGAACGACAGTCCCATGACGCCGTGACGGCTGACGCGGGTCTGCGTCGGCTTCATGCCCGCGAGGCCGCAGAATCCGGCCGGCAATCGGATCGAGCCGCCGGTATCGGACCCAAGCGCGCCGAAACACAAGCGGCCGCCGGTCGCCGAGCCGGACCCGGACGACGATCCGCCGGTGATGCGCGACGGGTCCCAGGGGTTCCGGCAGGCCCCGAAATGTTCGTTGTGCCCGGTCGGCCCGAAAGCGAATTCGGCCATGTTCAGACCGCCGAGATAGACCGCGCCCGCGTCGGCAAGCCGGACGAGCGCCGTCGCGGTCACGGTCGGCTCGAACGTGCGGCGGATCTTGGATCCGCAGGTCGTCGGCTTGCCTGCCCGGTAGTACATGTCCTTATGGGCGAGCGGCACGCCCGCGAGCGGACCGAGCGTCGCCCCCTTGGCCCGCTTGTCGTCAATCCGGGCCGCCTCAGCGCGCGCGATATCGGCATCGACCCGAATAAAGGCATTCAGCTTCGGGTTGATCGCATCGATGCGGCTGAGCGTCGCCTCGGTCAGTTCAAGCGCCGTGAATTCGCCCTTGGCGACGCCTGCCGCCGCCTCCGACAAACTGAGATCCGTCAAACTCATGAAGCGCTTCCTTCGGCAAGCTTGCGAAGCGTCTTGTGCAGGTGATCCGGCTCCGTATCGAAGAGGGAAACGCCGCCGCGATCCAGGATCGCCGCCCTGACCGCCGCCTGGGCGCGGTCGGCGCGCGCCGCCGCCTCTGGCGTGTAGACAATGCCTGGAAACGGTTCGTCCGCCTTTGTTTCAGTCATGCCGGAAGTCCTTCCGCGCTGGATTTGCTATGACCCGAGCCGGCCTCGGCCATATGGCAGGCGACAGACTGCGCGCCGCCCGCGCGGATCGATCGCAGCGCCGGCGCCTTCAATTCGCACACCTTTTCCGCGAACGGACAACGGGTGTGGAACCGGCAGCCAGACGGCGGATTGATCGGGTTCGGCGGGTCGCCGGTCAAGGGCGGCGCGTCGGTGCGCCGGTCCGGATCCATCGAAGGCATCGCGGAAAGAAGGGCGCGGGTATAGGGATGGCGCGGCGATTCATAGATCGCATCGACATCGCCGATCTCGACGACCTTGCCCAGATACATCACCAGGACCCGGTCGCTGACATAGCGGACGACGTTCAGATCGTGGCTGATAAAGACAAACGTCAGGTCGAACTCGCGCTTCAGGTCCATCAGCAAGTTCAGCACCTGCGCTTCGACCGATTTGTCGAGCGCGGATACGGCCTCGTCCAGGATCAGCACCTCCGGCTCCAGGGCAAGCGCCCGGGCGATGTTGACCCGCTGCCGCTGGCCGCCGGAAAGCTCGTGCGGATAGCGGCGGATGAACAGGTTCGGGTCGAGGCCCACCTTCGCCAGCAGGTCCCGCGCCCTGGCGCGCGCCGCCGTCTGGCCAAGTCCGTGCACCATTGGTCCGAAGGCGATGCTGCCTTCGACCGGCAGGCGCGGATTGAGCGACGAATACGAGTCCTGAAACACCATCTGCATGCGCTTGCGCATGTCGTGAACCGCGATGCCCTCTCGGCTGCCGACTTCCATGCCGTCGAACACGACGGCGCCGGAGTCGGGGCGGATCAGGTGCATCAGCAGCCGCGCCGTCGTCGACTTGCCGCAACCGCTCTCGCCGACGATGCCAAGGGTTTCGCCCCGCGCTACATCGAAATCGACGAAATCGACCGCCTGCACCTGGGCGACGGTCCGGTTCAGGACGCCGCCCTTGATCGGGAAGTACTTCTTCAGTCCGGAGACATGGAGGAGCGGCGCTCTCATAGGCGGATATCCATCGCTGTGCGGAGACCGTCGCTCAACATGTTGAAGCTGAGCGAGGTGAGGAAGATCATCGCGCCGGGCAAGGCTGCGACCCACGGGCTGACATAGATCGATTGCCGGAGGGTGTTCAGCATCAGCCCCCATTCGGGCTTCGGCGGCTCCGTGCCGAGGCCGAGGAAGCTCAAGCCCGAGGCCAGAATGATGCTGACGCTGATCAAACTGGTCGAGTAGATGAAGACCGGACCCGCCACATTGCTCAGGACATGCGCCCTGATGATGGTGAAGGCGTTGGCGCCGCTCGCCCGCGCCGCCTCCACATAGTCGAGATTGCGGATCTGGGTGGTGACGCTTTCCGTAACCCGGGCGATCGGCGGAATGAAGACGATGGTCAGCGAGATGATCGCATTAACGATGCCCGCCCCCAACGCGCCGGAAATCGCTATCGCCAGCAGCACCGACGGGAAGGCATAGAACACGTCGATCGTACGCATGATCGCCATGTTGGTCTTGCCGCCAAGGAAGCCTGCTGTAAGGCCGAGCATGCCGCCGATCACGAGAGCGAGCGCCACCGGCGATATGCCCATCACCAGGGAAAGGCGGCCGCCATGCAGCAGGCGGCTGAGCATGTCACGGCCCAACTCATCGGCGCCGAGCAGGAAGCCCGGCGTGCCGATCGGCTTCAAGCGCTTGACCATGTTGGTTTTAAAGGGGTCGGCTGGCGCGAGCACGTCCGCGAAGATCGTGCTCATCAGGATCGTGATCAGGATGCCTGCGAAGACCAGCGTCACCGGATCGCGCAGCAAGCTTTGCCAGACGGTCGTCCAGTATGACCGCGATTTCGCGGCGACCTGGGTATCGTCGATCGCGGCCTCAGCGAGGCCGGCGGCGACGGGCGTGGTATCGGCCATGGGTTCCGTCCCCTCCTAGCTGCGCGCCATGCGCGGATCGATGAGCGATTGCAGAATGTCGACCAGCAGGTTCATCACGACGAAGAACATCGCCAGCACCAGAATGACGCCCTGCAACAACGGGATGTCCCGCCGGAAGATGGCGTCGTTCAACAGGAAGCCTGTGCCCGGCCAGGAAAACACTGTCTCCACCAGGATCGAGCCGCCGAGCAGGTAGCCGATCTGCAGGCCGGACACCGCCAGCACGGTCGGCGCGGCGTTCGCGCAGACATGCAGGAATATCCGAAAGCTTTTCAGGCCCTTGGCTTCAAGCGTCTGCACGAACTCCATGGTCAGGATTTCAGCGACGGTCGCGCGGACGGACCGGGTGATGATGCCGATCGGGATCACGGAAAGCGTTATCACCGGCAGAATCAGATGGCGCATATGCGCCTGATCCCAAGCCCAGTCCTTCGCTCCGCCGGGGCCCATGCCCATGGCCGGCAAGACGTTCATCTCGACCGAGAAGATGATCACCAGCACGAGGCCCAGCCAGTAATGGGGGACGCTGACGCCGGCGATGGCGAAGCCGGTCGCGAGCTTGTCGATCCAGGAGCCTTGATAATATCCGGCGATCGCGCCGATCAGGCATCCAAGCGTCATGCCGATCAGGATCGCGCCGGCTGCGAGGATCAGCGTGTTGACCACGCCGCCCGCGATCGCCTCGGCGACAGGGCGGCCGGTGGCGAACGAGATGCCGAAGTCGCCGGAAAGCGCCCGACCGAGCCAGATCGCGTATTGCACCGGGATCGGCTTGTCGAAGCCATAGGCCTCGATCAGGATTTGAACTGTTTCCTTGGGCGCATCTGGCGGAACGACGGCGTTGAGCGGGTCGCCGGGCGCGATGTGCACCAGCCCGAAGATGATAACCGTGACGCCCAGAGCGATAGGGATCACATAGAGGATACGGCGGGCGATATACGCAAACATGGGCGCTGGCCTCGGGCTACGTCAGGCTTGGGAGAACGCGAGCGGGGGGCGGCGGCGGCGCTGGAGTCTGGCTCCGCCGCCGCCCCCCAGGGAACGCCTATTCCATGTAGACGGACGTCAACGACTGGAACCAGTTGCGGGACTGAACGTAGCCCTTCACCTTGGTTGTCATCGCCCGAGGCGCCACGTCATGGACCACCCAGATGAACGCCGCATCGTCAACGGCCCGGGCATGGACCTTCGCCAGGATCGCATCCCGTTCAGCGGGATCGAACGCGCCGTCCGCCGTGCGCAGCAGCGCATCCATCTCCGGGTCGTCGTAGTAGCCCCAATTGACGCCCTTGGGCGCGCTCAGATCGCTCCGCATGAAGCGTGTGAAGGCGCTGTAGGGGTCCTGGGTGGTGTAGCTCACGTTGATCACATGGGCGCCGTTGGCTTGCGGCGATTTCGCGCCCGCCCGCCAGAGGTCGATCAGCGCATTCCATTCGGTGACCTCGAAGTCGATCTTGATCCCGACATCGGCCAGGTTCTGCTGCATGTACTCGTTCATTTGCAGCGGCAGCATCTGGCCGGAACCGCTGGCGGAGATCATGGCTTTAATATTCACCGGGTTGTCCGTGCTGAAGCCTGCCTCCTTCAGCAGCGCCTTGGCGGCTTCGGGATCGAACTTCACCTTGAAGGTCGGTTCGCCGAACCAGGGATCGGTCGGCGTCACGTGACCCACAGCCGGGATCGCATAGCCGCCGAGCAGCGCCTTGATGCCTTCGCGGTCGATGGCGAGGTTGGCGGCCTTCCGCACCCGGATATCGTTCCAGGGCGAGCCTTCGACGCGGCTCAAATGCCAGGACCAGATATGCGGGTAGACATTGGCGACCATCTTGAAGCCCTGGGATTCTATCCTGGGGATCGCATCGGGCGCCGGCGCTTCGATCCAGTCGACCTGGCCGGATAGCAGCGCCGCGGTCCGGGCGTTCGGGTCCGGGATCGGCAACGCGATCACCTTGTCCAGTTTCGGCACGCGGCTCGTGTCCCAATGCTCCTTGAACGGCACGAATTCCACGCTTTCGCGCGGCGCCAGGGCCGCAAGCTTCCAGGGGCCGGTTCCGGATGGCGTTTTCCCGAATTCGTTCCAGTCCTTGCCCGTCTTTTCCCATTGGGCCGGGCTCGCCATCAGGATGTAGCAAAGCTGGAAGGGCACGAAGCCGCTTGGCTCATGGGTGGTGAATTCGACGGTGTAATCGTCGATCTTCTTGTAGCTCTTGATCGAGGGAATGCGGAAATTCACGAGCGACCCTTGCCGGGCGCTGAACTGCGGCGAATCCTTGTCCAGAAGCTTGTCGAAGTTGAAGATCACCGCGTCGGCGTTGAAGGTGGAGCCGTCATGGAATTTCACGCCCTTGCGGAGGTTGAACGTCCACTTGGTCGGATCGTCCTTGTTCACCGACCAGCTTTCCGCCAGGCCCGGAATGAGCGCCGAGGGCTTGTCGTCGGCCGTCATGTCCCAGTTGATCAAAGCGTCATAGAGCATCAGGCCCATAAACCGGAAGCCTTCGAAGCCCTGGTCGGGCTGGCCGAAGGAAACCGGGATATCGGCCAGGGTCATGCCCAGACGAAGCGTGCCTTGCGCTTCCGCCGGCTTTGTCAAAGCGGGCGACAGGCTGAGGGCGGTCAACGCCGCCCCGCCCAGCACAGCCGCGACGCCGCGGCCGAAAGTTCTACGATCGATCATTCCGATGAGCCTCCATCGTTAATTTTTGTTTGACAGCGTCCTGAACGCAGCAAGCCGCATGCCAAACGGCGACATCTGCGGGAGCGCGGCAAATTCGAGGCTTTGTGGGAAGCCCGCCGATTGCTGCAAAGCACAAACTTTTTGCGGCAATGAAAAATTCGCGATGAAATATTAGTCATGCCGGTTTCGGCATATCGCCGCCAGGCACATGCCGCTTCGGAAGCTGCGACTGGCGCCCGCCTTGCTTCTACCCGGCATATGGATACGCCATCAGCGCCGAAACTGCCTGTCAGGAGACCTCGTCCATGCCGAAGATCAATCCCGACCGCCTGCTCGGCGACCTATACAGATTACGCGAGTTCGGGGCTTACAAGACCGGGGTCCACCGGCCGACCTACGCCCCGGACGATATTGCGTCGCGCCATTGGCTGGCGGCGCGCATGGCCGAAGCTGGGCTGGACGCCAGTATCGACGGCATCGGCAACGTGATCGGCCGCGCGCCCGGTCCCGGCCCGAAGCTGCTGATCGGCAGCCATTCCGAAACCCAGCCCTATGCCGGCTGGCTCGATGGCGCGCTTGGCGTGATCTACGGCCTGGAAGTCGCCCGCGCGCTCAGCGAGGACCCGGCATGCGCCGGCCTCGGCGTCGACGTCGCGGCCTGGGCCGATGAGGAAGGCCACTACAAGTCCTTCATCGGCAGCCGCTCCTTCATCGGCGACTTGACCGAGGACGAGATCGACGGCATCGCCAATCAGCATGACGGGACGCCGCTCAGGACGGCGCTTGCAGCGGCCGGCCTCAAGGACAAGCCGCGCATTCAGGTCGAGCCGGGCCGGCATATCGGGTTCATGGAAGCCCATATCGAGCAAGGCGACAGCCTGGAGGCCAGGGGGCTGAAGCTCGGCGTCGTCGCCAGCATTGTGGCGATCTGGCAGTTCCGGATCACGGCGACCGGCATTCAGAACCATGCGGGGACAACGCGGATGGCGATCCGCAAGGATGCCGGCCTCGCCCTCGCCCGCCTCGCCGTCGCGATCGATGAACGGTTCCCGGCGGTCAAGGCGCCGCTCTCGGTCTGGACGGTCGGCGACATCGATCTCGAGCCTGGCTTCGGGTCGATCATCCCCGGCAAGGCGACCATGCTGTTTCAGTTCCGCGACGTCGACAAGGCGCAGTTGCTGCGGTTCGAACGCACCCTGGAAGCGCTCATCAAGGCGGCCAATGCCGCCGGCCCCTGCGCGCTCGAGCTTGAAACCGTGTTCAAGACCGAACCGATGGCCATGGCCGAAGCCATCCAGGCGGCGCTGGACCAGGGCTCTGAGGCGCATGCGCCCGGCCTGCATGTCCGCATGCCCAGCGGCGCCGGCCATGACGCGCAGGTGCTGGCCGGGATCATGCCAGCCGGCATGCTTTTCATCCCCAGCATCGGCGGCGTCAGCCATCACTGGACGGAGAACACCGCCGACGCCGATATCGTCACCGGGGCGGCCGCGATGGCGGATGCGGCGGCGATCCTGCTGAAGGCGGCCGCGAAGGCTTGACGCGCAGTTGAAGCTCTGACGGCTCAATCGAAGCGCAGTTCCTCATACCCCCTTGCCGCCACGTCATCGCACCAGGCGCGATACTCCGGCGCCGTGCCGCTATAGCGGGCAAGGATGCGCTTTTCCTTGCCGTCGACATTCAGGTTGACGCCGGTCATCCAGGAATCGACCTCGTTGGTCAGCAGGCCCTCGCCTTTCATGGCGACGAATTCGGTCCATTCCTTCACGGCTTCCGGCCGCGCCGCCACATATGTATGGCCCGATTTATGGGCATGGCCGATCAGGTCCGCGACCCATTCGACATTGTATTCGATGCTGCGCGGAATATTGCCGAGCGCCGTGTGCGGGCCGACATCCATGAACAGGTTCGGGAACTTCTCGATCATGACGCCGACAAAGGTCGTCAAGCCTTCCGACCGCCATTTGTCCTTCAGCTTGACGCCGTCCTCGCCGACGATGTCGATCCGGTCCAGGCTGCCGGTGATCGCGTCGAACCCTGTCGCGTAAACGAGCAGATCGAACTCGTATTCCCGTTCGCTCGTCTTGACGCCCTTCGGCGTGATCCGCTCGATCGGGGTCTCCAGAATGCTGACCAGCTCGACATTCGGCTGATTGTAGACCTCGTAGTAGCGGGTCTCCTGGGGCACGCGGCGGGTGCCGAAGCCATGATCCTTCGGGATCAGCATCTCCGCGACTTTCGGGTCCTTCACCCGCTCGCGGATCTTGCGCGCGACAAACTTGGACGCGAGCGCGTTTGCGGCCCGGTCGGTCAGCATGTCGCGGAAGTTCCCTTGCCAGATGCCGAAGCCCGGCGACGCATAGAGATGTTCGTAAAACGCCTCGCGCTCCTCGTCCGAAACCTCGAAGGTGCCGCGCGGGTCGACGGTGTGAATGAAGCAGGCGGCGGTCTCGCGACACCGCTCGAACAATTCCGGATAGCCTTTTCTGATCTCGCGCATTTCCGCGCTATCGATCGGGCGGTTATGCAAGGGCGTGCACCAGTTCGGCCGGCGCTGGAAGACGGTCAGATGTCCGGCCGTCTTGGCGATCTCCTGGATCGCCTGAACGCCGGTCGCCCCGGTGCCGATGACGCCGACGCGCTTGCCCTCGAACGTCACCTTGTGCTTCGGCCAGAGACCGGTGTGATACGCTTCGCCCTGGTAGCTGTCCCGGCCCTCGATCCTCGGATATGTCGGCGCGGAAAGCGGGCCGACCGCCGTTACGACAAAGCGGCCTGTAGCGCTCTCGCCGCTTTCGAGGGTGACGGTCCAGGCGCGCGCCGCCGCATCGAAGCGCGCGGCGGCGACCCGGGCGGAGAACTGGATGTCGCGGCGGAGGTCGAACTTGTCCGCGACAAAGTTCAGATAACGCTCGGTTTCCGGTTGCGGCGAAAAATGCTCGGACCAGTCCCATTCGTCCAGGAGTTCCTGGGAAAACGAGAAGCCATAGGAATAACTTTCGGAATCGAAGCGCGCGCCCGGATACCGATTCCAGTACCAGGTGCCGCCGACGCCTGTGCCCGCCTCGTAGACGCGGGCGCGGAGACCCAGCTCGCGCAGCTTCAGCAACTGGTACAAGCCGGAAATCCCTGCGCCGATAATAATCACGTCATAGTCGGGCACAGCGTCGGGCGCCGGGGCCGAACGAACCTGCTGGGACGAAGCCATGATGAGGTCCTCCTGAATGCTGTCGCCTTCTCCCGCCTTGCCGGATTTTCCGGAGGGCGGGCAGCGCTTTGCTTGATTGTGCGCCGTTGACGATAGCCGAAGCAATCGCGGCTGTGCATGGACGTAATGCCACGGTCCAACGCCCCGTCGCCCCTGGCGCCGGAGCATGGTAATTTGGCTTCCGACGCCCAAATGCCAGCGACAATGAATGAAGGATCGCCGTGCCATGCCGATCATCGACGCCCAAGTCCATGCCTATGAACGCGACCGCCCCGAGCGCCCCTGGGCGGCCGTGCTGCCCGGCCCCGATGAGGTCACCGGCGACGCCATGATCGCCGCCATGGACGCGGCCAACGTCGACGGCGCGATCCTGGTCTCGCCCTTCACCATGTACCGCTATGACGCAAGCTATGCGATTGACGTTTATAAGAAATATCCAACTCGCTTTCGACTGGTCAAGCCGGTCGATCCAACCGATCCCGGCGTCGCCGAAACGATCGCAGATTGGGCCGGGACCGAGGGCGCCGTCGCGATCCGGATGATGATGGCCCATGGCCCCGCGATCGACGCCGATAGCGCCGGCGTCGCCGAAGTCATGCGGGCGGCGGCGCGCCACGGACTGCCGATCAACCTCCTGTGCTGGGGCAATCTGGGCGATGCGGCGAAGCTCGCGGCCAAGCATCCCGACGTCACCCTGGTGATCGATCATCTGGGCCTGCAGCAGCCCTTTGCGCCGCCCAAGCCGGACGCGCCCTTTGCCGACCTGCCGCAGGTCCTGGACCTCGCGAAGCATCCGAATGTCACGATCAAGATCACCGGCGCCTGCACGCTCTCCCTCAAGCCCTATCCCTACGACGATATCTGGGACCCGGTGCGCCGCATTGTCGACGCCTATGGCATCGACCATTGCATGTGGGGCACCGACTGGACCCGCGCCGTCAACTTTCTGACCTATTCAGAAGGCGTTGAGCCGTTCCGCGAAACGACCGCGTTCGCATCCAACGAGCGCGCCGCCTTGATGGGCGGCAATCTCCAGCGGATTTACGACTGGCCGTTTGGCAATGCCGCGGCGCCGTCCAGGCCCTGACTTTTTACCGCTCGATCAGCTCCGCCCGTCGGGACGGAAAAAGGCTGGGCGGCGGCGGATCGGGTCGAGCAAGGACCAATCCCCCTGCGCCACCGTATATCCCGCTGGATGCGGCGGCCGCGGGTCCATGCCGAGCGACCGCATGACCCGGTCGTCGCGGTAATAGCATTGAGCCGTCAGGCTTTCGAGGAAGCTCGCGGCCGCCGGATCGCGCGCCCGGAACGTCGCCGCGACGGCGTCGCGGGCCGCGCCCGAGAGGTCGGCGAAGCGCTGCTCGCCGCCAGCGTCTTCCGCCGCGCGGTCAAGCGCCGCGAGCGCCGCCTTCAGCGTCCCGATGCGTCGCACGGCGTCGGTCTCGATAGCGGCTGCGATCGAGGGATCGCCGGCGCTTGGCGCAGCGTGTGCGGCGCTTGCCGGGATGATGCAGTCCGCGACCGCGGCGAGCGTCGCGCGCTCGGCATCGGTCAGGGCCGCGGCGCCTGGCTGGGTTTTGGCTGGCATGGGCGTCGGTCCCTTTAGAGCATGACGCGCTCAAATGAGCGCGTGGTCCATGCTCTACCTTATTAATATCGATCAAATTATCCAGTCTTAGGCGTTTCCGCGTAAGACTGGTTTGATCTAGTCGAACAAGTTGGCGAGGCGGCTTTTCATCTGGTCCGCCACATAGAGCGCCAGCGCCTGGATGGTGTTGGTCGGGTTAACGCCGGCGCTGGTCACGAAGATGCTGCCATCGACGATGAACAGGTTCCGGACATCGTGGCTCCGGCCCCATGCATTCACGACCGAACGGCCAGGATCGGTCCCCATGCGCGCCGTGCCCATCAGGTGCCAGCCGCCCCAGGGAATCGGCGCCTCGCTTAGAATGTCGGTCGCGCCGGCGGCTTTCAGGATGTCCGTCGAGCGCGCGATGCCATGATCCAGCATCTTCCGGGTGTTCTCGCTCAATGTATAGCTGATCTTCGGGGCCGGAATACCATTGCCGTCCTTGAGGTCGGGGTCGAGCGACACCCGGTTATGCTCCTCCGGCAGGTCCTCGCAGACAGCGACCATGCCGGTCAGCCGGTTATAGAGCGACCGGAACGCATCGTGATGCGCCGCGCCCCAAGGCAGGCGGCCATGGCGAAACGCCGTGTTCGCCGTCCGCACCGGCGGCATGCCGCGGGTAATCTCCAGCGTGTAGCCGCGCACGAAATCCCGGGCGCCGTCGGTTTCATAGAATTGCTGGCTGCGGATCGCCTTGTTCGGTCCCGCGTAGCCGTCGACCTCGTCCGCGAACACGCCCTGCACCCAGGCATAGGGGTGGAACATCAGGTTCTTGCCGACGAGGCCCGATGAGTTCGCCAGCCCGTCCGGAAACTGCTTCGAGGTCGAGTTCAACAGCATGCGGGGCGTGCCGACGCCATTGCACGCCATGACGACGATATGGGCCTTGATCGCATGCAGGTCGCCCTTGGCGTCATAGTAGAGAGCGCCCGTCGCCATGCCGTCGTCGCCGACAGTGATCTCCCGCACCCGGCAGCGGGTCCGGAGTTCGACGCCGGCGCGCTGAGCATGCGGCCAGTAGGTGACGTCGGCGCTGCCCTTGGCGCCCTGGGCGCAGCCGGCGCCGCAGGCCCCGAGGTTGATGCACTTGGCGCGGCCGTCGTAATCCTCGGTGATGATCGCCGTGTCGGACGGCCACCAATGCCAGCCGAGCTTGTTGAAGCCTTTCGCCAGGGTTTCGCCGGACTTTCCGAACGGCAACGGCGGCAGTTTCTGGGCATTGTCCTGAGGATATGCGGGATCGCCCGCCAGGCCGGCGACGCCGGTCATCCGTTCGTTTTCGGCGTAATAGGGCGCGATGTCGGCATAGTCGATCGGCCAGTCGTCCGCGACGCCGTCCAGGCTTTTCACGCGGAAGTCGGAAGGGTGAAAGCGCGGAAAATGCCCGGCATACAGCACGGTACCGCCGCCGACGCCGTTGAAGTTCGCGATCTTGATCGGGCTGTCGTCTTCGTTGATCGGGTAGTCGGAGGCCAGCCCGCGCACATTGGGATTGGTCGCGAAGTCGCTAGCGGCCCGGGCTTCCCAGTCGCGCCCGGTGCTGGGATAGGCCAGCGGGTTCATGACGCCGCCCTGCTCCAGGCAGACGATATGCATTTTGGTTTCGGCAAGGCTCCAGGCCATGGCCGCGCCCGACGCGCCCGCGCCGATAATCAGAACGTCTACAGGCTCATCCGCCGCCATCGCCCTACCCCCGATCGCCTATGCGCCCAAACGGTAGTCCAGCGGCTTGGCGCCTGCAAACGCCCGTGATCAGAAGAAAATCGACAGGTTCTTCGCCAGCAACACGCTTTGATCCAGAAAGACTTCCCGCCGCGCAAGACGCCAGCCGCCGTCGGCCCGGCAGAGGGTGTCGTTGCGTTTGCCGATGAAAAAATCCTGCTCGTCCTCGTTCCGGTTGCGGTAGGTGAGGAAGCGGCAGCGGACGGCCAACGCCGCGATATCGCCGAAGGGGTCGTCGGCCGTCGCCGCGCCGTCACGGGAAATAATGTCAATCAGGCGGACATTGCTGACCATGCGCGTCGTCCGCGAGGGCGGCTGCTCCGCCCAATGGACGCCTGTCGCTAGCTGCTTCACCCGCTGGCGGAGCGTCTCGATGCCTTCGTCGAACCAGTTGGCGTCGAAATTTTCCGCAGTCGTCTCCGCGACCGGCCCGCCGGATTCGGCGTTCCGGACGATCGGCATCCAGATTTTCACGTCATCGGTCAGCATGGCCAGCCAGGCTTCGAAATCCCGGCCGTCGAGGCAGTCGGCTTCGGCTACGAGGAAGGCCTCGGCCTCGGCCTGGAGCAGCAGGCGCCGGACGGCGCTATCCCATTCAGCCGCCATGGCGCGCATCTCCTTCGGCTTCGAAGGGTCCGGGCGCCGCCATCAGGTCCTTCCAACGGCGATAGAAGATGCGGGCGTTGCCCTCGGAGTAGCTGCCGCTCGCGACGCCGCCCGCCAGCCCGTCCACCGGCGCTTCCTTGCCAAGGCCAAGCTGGTAGTTGAACGGCTGGCGGCGGCCGATGGCGCCCTGACTGGCCAGGGTGACCTGGGTCCAGTTCTCCATGTCGTCCGCCTCGGTCATGCCGCCAGGGCCGGAATAGCGGAGGTAATAGCGGCGGAGCATGTCCTGCACCCGCGCCGGCGTATCCCGGTCGACCAGGTACATGCGCCACATCTCGACCTCGGTCGGGCTGATGGGGTGAACAATCGCAAGGCTCCGCGGCTGGTTCGCGTGGAAGGACATGTTCGGGAAGATCGTGCCGACGACCAGATTGACATGCGCCTTTCCGGCCAGGTTCTGCACCTTGCGCCCGTGGATTTCGGCGTAATAGGCGTTGATCTCGGCGTCGCCATAGTCGGGCGACAGGTTCAGCGGCGGCTCGGTCGTCGGCGGGAACGCCAGCCCGCCATGGCCGAGCCCTGGAAACCCGATGGCATGGCGAAGCGGCAGGGCGTCCCGCCGCCCCTTGCCTTTGGCGAGGCCGATTTCCGCAAGGTTGGCCGATTGGTGGCTGACTTCGTGATAGAGGTCGCCCGCGAAATTCTCCGCGACCGTCTTCCAGTTGCAGCGGATGCGCCATTTCTGGACGCCGCCCAGCAACTGGCTGCCGCCGGGCGAGCCGTCGCGGCCATCGAGCGCCACATCGAGATAGCGCCGCATGTCGCCAAGATAATCTTCCAGCGGCGGCGCGTCCGGGTCCCAGTTCGCCCAGATCGAGCCCTTGTAGTTCACGACGTTCGGACAGCGCTTCAGCCCCCACCGCACCCGGTCGAGTTGGCCCGAATAGCCCTCCTCCGAGCGCGGCACGCCGATCAACTGGCCTGGAACCTCGACCCGCTCCCGGTTCGTTGAGAAGCTCCAGCCGTGATAGGGGCAGGTGAAAAGCGCCGCATTGCCCTGATCGAAGCGACAGACCCGCATGCCCCGATGGGGGCAACTGTTCAGGAAGACCATGATCTCGCCCTGACGGCTCTGGGTCAGGATGACGGAATCGTTCCCCATACGGCTGACGAAAAAATCGTCCGGCGCCGGGATCCGCCCCGCGTGGCCCACGAGCAGCCAGGAGCGCGCGAACACCCGGTCCAGTTCCAGCTCATATAGGTCCCGGTCGACAAACAGCTCCCGGCTGATGACCCCGTTATCCGCATCGACCAGCGCGTCGAAATCCCGGTTCAGCGACATGGCTGCGCTCCTTCAAACACTTGGCGCCCATGAGAGAATCTTTGCAGCCCCGCCGCAAGGCCAGAAATTCCCTAACCCGCCATCGCCAGCAGCGATGCGTTGCCGCCGGCCGCGGTCGTATCGATGCAGAGCACTCGCTCATGGGCGTAGCTGATGCAATCGATCCGGCGGGCGATCAGCGGGATGCGGGCCCCGGCTCTGGCCGCCAGGGCCTGACGGAGCGCCGCACCGCCGCCTTCCGACGCGACGGCGTCGACCTGCAGCCGCGCCAACGCCGCTGGATCGAGCCCGCCGTTCGCCGCGAATAGCGGCAAACCCGCGTCGATCAGGATCCGAACCGCCGCCATTGCGTCGGGCGCGACGGCGACGACCCCGTTCCCGGCCCGGAGCGCTTGCACCGCCTGGTCCAGCAGCGCATCGGCGCTCGGGCCGAGGCACAGGACCCGGCCGCGGGGCGCGAGCCAGAGCCGGTTCGACTCGCCCGTCGGCCCCGGCAGATCGATCGGCCCCATGTCGAGGGCCGCAGCCGCGCTCATCGCGGTCCGGGCGCGCCCGCGGAGCGCATCCCGCAGCGTCGATACCTGGTCGCGCCGGGCGGCCCATGCCCCCATGTCGAGCGCCGCCAGGGCGGCCGCGACCTCCGCCTCGGGGACCGTGTTCGCCGTGTCCGGAGGCGACGCCGCGGCCGCCAGCGGCCGCTGCCGGAAGCGCTCCAGGTAGAACGGTCCCCCGGCTTTCGGCCCCGTTCCCGACAGGCCCTGGCCGCCGAAGGGCTGCGACCCGACGACCGCGCCGATCTGGTTGCGGTTGATGTAGAGATTGCCGACCGCGGCCGTATCGACCACGTCCTGCACCCGCCCGTCGATCCGGGTATGCAGGCCGAAGGTCAGGCCGTAGCCGGTCTCGTTGATGTCGGCGATGACGCCCGCGACATCGCCGGCTGTCAACGGCGGCGTAAAAACCAGCCAATTGGCGGCGCAAAAGTCTACCACTGC
>ERZ888423.646-NODE-646-length-34898-cov-32.726401_pt1 | contig 34898 bp, 28 predicted proteins | sample MGYA00520523_ERZ888423 | MGnify/ENA primary metagenome ERZ888423 (study PRJEB32303, sample SAMEA104408611) | aquatic metagenome | biome: Brackish water; feature: Pelagic; material: water | place: Baltic Sea | collected 2014-06-08T10:24:00 | depth 30,27 m ...
TTCGCGCCCCCGGAGCCAGGCGCCATCTGCGCCTTCCTCGACACCCATCTGCGCCGCTTTCCTCCGTTCGTGCGTGAAACGATCGAAGCTACCCATCCCTCTCTTCCCCACCTCTGGCAGCCGCTCGATATCGACCCTCCACCCCGGCTGGCGCGGGGCAACCTGGTGCTGGCAGGTGATGCCGCCCATCCGCTGCTGCCTTTCACCAGCCAGGGAGCGAACACGGCGCTCGAGGATGCCGTCTGCCTCTCTGAGCAGCTGTTGGCCTGCCGCCACCCTGCCCATCTCAATCGGGCCTTGAGCACCTACCACCACAAGCGCCACCCCTCGCTGAAGCACTATCTGCATGCGGGCCGCTCCATGGCGGCCCAGTTCGTGCGCCCACCCACCGAGCTTGAGAGTGTGTCATTACCGCTGGCCAAGTGAAGGTGGTTGAAACCTTTTGCTTCGACGATGCCGTCGTTCCGTTTGAGCTGCTCCGCGAGCGGGCTTACAACATGCGCTGGGCGGAGCAGCCCGAAGGGGTGATTCCGCTTACGGCCGCAGACCCCGATTTTCCCGCGGCTCCCGTGATCAGAGAGGCTGTGATCCGCTATGCCAGCAGTGGGGTGTTCAGCTATGGACCTCCAGGCGGGCTGCCCTCTTTTCGCGCTGCCGTGGCCACCTATCTGCGCCAGGAGCGGGGTGTTGATGTGAGCGCGGCAGGGGTGATCGCAGTCGACAGCGCCGCCGCCGGGCTGGCCATGGTGGCCCGCCAGTGGCTCAGCCCGGGGGATGAGGCGGTGGTGTGGGATCCGGCCGATTTTCTCTTCGCCCACACCGTGCGCGCCGCTGGCGGTACTCCCCTGTTCTGGAGCCTGGATCGTCATGCCCCGCTCGACCTGGAGGCGCTTGAGCGGCTGATCAGCCCACGCACCCGCATGCTTTGCCTGTGCAACCCCCACAACCCGCTGGGGCGCTGTTTTCGGCGCGATGAGCTGGAGGCACTGGGCCGTTTCTGCCTGGAGCGCGGCATCCGCGTGCTCAGTGACGAGATCTGGAGCGAGGTGGTGTACCCGCCGGCTGTGTTCACCAGCTGGCTGGCGCTCGAGCCGGCGCTGGCGGCCCAGGGCGCCGTGGTGCATGGCTTCTCGAAGGCCTTTGCCCTGGCAGGCCTGCGCGTGGGCTATGTGGCCATGACCGACGCCGACGCCAGTGCCCGGATGCTGGCCGCCAGTGAGCAGCCCGCCACAGTGGCGGGGGTGGCCACCCTTAGCCAGGTGGCGGCGGAAGCGGCCTATTCCCCGGAGGGCCTGCGGTGGTTGCAGGCCTTTCAGCAGCATCTGCTGGAGCGTCGCAATCAGGCCATCACCCTGCTGCGCACCATGCCCGGCGTCCAGGTGGAAACGCCCGATGCCACCTACGTGGCGCTGGTGCGCGTACCGGCGGGAGAGAGGGGCGTGGAGCCGCTCACGGACTGGTTGCTGCGGCGCCATCTTCTGGCCGTGGTGCCCGGCAGTCCGCGTTGGTTCGGGGCCGGTGCCGCCGGCCATGTGCGCCTCTGCTTCGCTACCTCGGCGGGGGTGTTGGCTGAAGGCCTCGACAGGTTGGCCCGCGGTCTGCGGGAGTGGCCCCGCGCGTAAGGGGTGGAGGCTGAGGAATTCGCCACAACTCTGTGGCGATGAGCACCAGGACGACTGAACAGCATTGGCTAAGATCACTTGGCTATCACTGAAGTTTCAGGGATTTTTGCGGGAGTTCTCGGCGTGTGTCTCATTCGCCGCCGTTGTGTCACCAGCTCTTCGCCTTCACCAGCCCAACCCTCTTTTTGGTGATGTTGTGTTCGCTTTTCGGCTCTATCGCTTGACGTTGCCCTTATCCTCCCCCCGCTGTATGAGGGCTAGGCAGCTTTGCTTGGCTCTGTGGAGCTGGCATCCCCTACCGGCCTCAATCCCATGAGGAGCGGGAACGAGCACGCTTCCTCTGCGATTCCTTGGTCTTTAAGGGCGCACGCGGCGATCCTGGAAGCGTTCTCGATCGAAGATCCCTCCAGCACCAATGATGTGGTCGACCAGCTGGCTCTGGCCCTCAAGGCCGATGTTGCCGCGCTGATCACCAATCAGTCCTTTCGTTGTTCGGTTGGTTTGAGCGCGGAAGATCAAGCGCTGTTGTTGCGGGTGGCCGCAGATCGCCCCACGGAAATCCGCCTAACTACAGGCCTGCGGCAGGTGCATTGGTGCCAGCTTCCCGGCCTGGATGTGTTGCTGGTCGCCCGCTTCCAGACTCCGTTCGACCTGCAGGAGCGCTGGCTGTTGGAGGCTTTGGCCCAGAGTCTGCAGCTGTGTGCCCAGGTCGGCACGTCGATGTTGGCGGAGCGCTCCGCCACGCGGGCGGCCCTTGATCAGCCGAGCTACGATATGCTGACGGGGCTGCCGAACCGCACCCACGTGCTGGGCCAATTGGCGCTCAGCCTGGAGATGACCCTGCGGAGCGGTGGCTCCAAAGGAGCTGTGGCGGTTCTGTTCATCGATATCGATCGCTTCAAGCTGATCAATGATGCTCATGGCCACACGACCGGAGATCGTTTCCTGATCACCGTGGCTAAGTGCCTGCGTCAATGCGTGCTGTCCGGCGATCTGGTGGGACGTCTTTCCGGGGATGAGTTCATCATCGTGAGTTCGAATTGTTCTCAGGAGTCGGTGCAGGCACTTGGGGCGCGCATCATTGATCTGATCGGCCGGCCGATGACAATCGGTAACAAGTTGCTCAGCCATTCGGCCTCGATTGGGGTGGCCATCGCAAACGGCAAGGACAGCGCCGAAGTGTTGATTGAAAATGCCGACATGGCGATGTACAAGGCCAAGTCCAATGGTCGGGGCTGCCTGGCGTATTTCGACCAGCAGATGCGAAACACCGCCTTGAAAGCGGCAACGATGGAGCAGGACCTCAGGCGAGCTCTGGCAGCCGGCGAAATCGTCTGCTACTTCCAGCCGATCTTTCGCGTGCATGATCAGCGGATCCTTGGCTCTTTGAAGCGCTGGCACGCTGGAAGCATCCGATGCATGGCCTAATCACGCCTGGAGAATTCATCCCGGTGGCTGAAGAAAGAGGGTTGATCGTGCAGATTGATGCGATCGTGCTTCAGCAGGCCAGTAAGCACATGGCCCGTTGTCATGCGGTCTGTCCGGATCAGAGCCCGGGGCTGTCAGTGAACCTCTCTGTGCGCAGCTTGCTGGATCCGGGCACGCCTCAGCAGATTGCTACGGCATTGTTTGAGTCAGGCTTTCCACCGGATCGCCTCTACATCGAAATCACCGAAACAATGCTGATTGAAGATGTTGAAGCCACTCTTCTTGCCTTTCGTCAGATCAAGGCGCTGGGTGCCAACCTGGCCATCGACGACTTCGGCTCCGGCTACACCTCCGTGCGTTACCTCAAGCAGTTGCCGGTTGAAATTCTCAAAATTGATCGCTCCTTCATTGAGGGCTTGGGTCGAAATCAAGAAGATGAAGTGATCGTGAAAGCTGTTCTCAGCATGGCCAAGGCGCTAGGCCTGCATGCGATTGCGGAAAGCGTGGAGCGGCAGGAGCAATTGGATGTACTGAAAATGCTTGGTTGTGATTGTATTCAGGGCCTCCTTGTTGGCAAGCCAAAAAATGCTTCCAGCACGCTTGCACTGATCCAATCACGCTCAACAGCATTAGCGTACTGCGTCTGATGTATGATTCTTTTGGGCTTCTCAATGTGGGCCAGGAGTTGCCATCAGCTCCCATGATCGGTTCTGGATCGTCGCGACGTCATCACCTGCAGCTCAAGGCCATTCGCGGCCTCAAGGCGATCTGGATAGAGGCGGATCAAACCTTTCCGCCCCCCTACCGCAATCCGGCCGATCTGCTCTTGCATGGCGTCAGGCATCTGGTGGCCGCTGGTTTTCCGCTGCACCGCATTGCCTTGGCATTGGTGCCGATCGAAACCGGCCAGGGTGGCATTCAGTATTGGTGGGATGTGGAGAACCCTGAGGAGGTTCACTCCTTCTTCCTGGGCAGTGAGTTCTTTGCTGGTATGGATCACCGCACCAGCATTCTGCATGCTGTGTGTGAAGGAAAAGTCCTAAGCGCCTGCGTCTTGAGCATCTCAAGTCCGAGAATATACCTTATGCACTAGCCAGGGATATGTGCCGTGAACGGTATGCTGACTACCTGGCTGTACCGCTGGGAAGTGATGGAAACCACGAGTTGATTCTCACGATGGCCACGCAACGGCCTGGTGGGTTTCTGTTGTGGGAACTGGCGGCGCTTAACCGCCTTGTTGTTGCCATGGTTCCTGCTATCATAGTCCGCGTTGGTCATGAAGGCCGTCAATGGGGGTGGCGAGATCCGCTCACGGCGCTTTCTAATCGAGGCAGCTTTGAGCAGCAACTTAATGAACAGATTGCTTTGTCACGGGTCACGGGAGACCCGTTCTCTCTGGTGGTTCTGGATCTCGATGATTTTGGCGCCTATAACGACACTTTCGGCCACTTCTGTGCCGACGACTGCTTGCAGGCCATCGCTCGTCTGCTCACGCGGCGGCTGGGTGCAGATAATCCCTTGGTGGCGCGCGTCGGTGCCGATGCCTTCGCCATGCTGCTGCCGTCAGTCACCGGGGGCGAAACGGATCGGCTCGCCGCAGAGCTGGTGGCGGAGATCCAGGGCCTGAGGATTGCCCACCCCGCCGCTGCTGATCCCTTCATGAGCGCCAGCGTGGGTATCGAAACCCATTGGCCGCTGCTGGAGCGCGCGGATGCTCAGGCCACCGAAGTGCTGGCCCGCGCTGAGAACGCCCTGAACCGTGCCCGTCAGGCGAAGCGTTCGTGCCAGTTGGTGCTGCATTGATGGGCTCGGGCCCGTTTTCGGCCTGGCCTGCTCGCTCAATCGGCGGCGTGGTAGCTGCTGCGCACCAGGGGGCCGCTGCGCACCTGGGCGAAGCCCAGCTCTGTGGCGATCGCCCCCAGCCGCTCAAACTCCGCCGGTGCCCAGTAGTGCGCCACCGGCAGGTGGGCCAAGGAAGGGCGCAGATACTGTCCCAGGGTCAGGCGCTGACAGCCCACAGCCCTGAGGTCGTGGAGCGTGGCCACCACTTCCTCGCTGGTTTCGCCCAGCCCCAGCATCAGCCCTGATTTGGTGGGGATGTGTGGCGCCAGCTCCCGCGCCGCCGCCAGCAGGTTCAATGAGCGGACATAGGTGGCCCCGCGCCGCACCTCCCCCTGCAACCGCTCCACCGTCTCGAGGTTGTGGTTGAAGCAGACGGGGCCGGCGCCCAGCACCTGCCGCAGGCGGTGCCGCTGGGCGGCCTGGCCGTCTGCCTCCTGCCGGTGCCCGCCCCAGAAATCGGGTGTGAGCACTTCGATCGCGATCACTGGGTTGCGACGCCGGATCGCTGCCATGGTGCTGGTGAACAGGGATGCGCCGTGATCGGCCTGGTCGTCGCGGGCCACGGCGGTGAGCACCACGTAGCGCAGGCCCATGCGCTCCACTGCGTGGGCCACCCGCTCGGCTTCGGCCGGATCGATCGGCCGGGGCGCCTGGCCTTTCTCCACCTGGCAGAAGGCGCAGCTGCGGGTGCAGATCGGGCCCCCCAGCAGAAAGGTGGCTGTTCCTGCTGCATAACACTCGCCCCGGTTGGGGCAGCGCCCCTCCTCGCAGATCGTGTGCAGTCGCTCCTGCTTCACCACCGCCTGCACCCGCTCCAGTTCGGAGGCGTTGCCCAACGGGCGCCGCAGCCAGGCGGGCAGCCGCTCGGCCGGTGGGATGGCGCTGTAACGGCTGCGGGAACCCATGGCGCTCAGGCTATCGAGCGCGGTGCGTCCAGCCGCCGCCGGCCTTCCATCACTCCATCCGCCGCCGGCCTTCCAACGCCCGGGCCAGGGTGACCTCATCGGCATAGTCCAGTTCGCTGCCGACCGGCAGGCCATAAGCGATCCGGCTCACGCTGGTGAAGGGGCGCAGCAGCCGGGCCAGATACAGGCTGGTGGTGTCCCCCTCCACGCTCGGTGTCAGCGCCAGGATCACTTCGCTGACGCCTTCCTGATCCACCCGGTTCACCAGCGGCTGCACATGGAGCAACTCCGGCCCGATGCCATCCATCGGTGAGATCAAACCACCAAGCACGTGGTAGCTGCCCTTGTATTCGCGGGTGCGCTCGATCGCCAGCAGATCGCGGGAATCGGCCACCACGCACAGCAGCCCGCTCTGGCGCTCCGGCTGGCGGCAGATCTCGCAGAGCGGTTCAGCCGAGAGGTGGAAGCACCGCTGGCACTGTCCCACCTGGCTGCGGGCGGCGAGCAGGGCATCGGCGAAGGCGCGGATCTGTTCTTCCGGTTGGCGCAGCAGATGCAAGGCCAGACGCTGGGCGGTGCGGGGGCCGATGCCCGGCAGGCGCTCAAACTGATCGATCAGCCTGGCCAGTGGACGGGTGAAGCCGCTCAGTGAACTGACGCGAAGATCCCAAATCTAAAGACGCTGCCAACAGTCCCCCGCCTGCCGGCCGACAGAATGGCGCCGGTGCTCCCCCCTTCCGCCGCCCTTTCCGCCATGCCTCTCCGCTCTTTCCAGCCGGATGCCCGGCCCTGGCTCAACCGCCTGCTGGCCGTGCTGCTCGGGGCTCTGATCGCCGCTGGTGGGCTGGCGGGCTGCAGTGCCGCGGCCGCTGGGCTGAACGCCTTCCAGAGCCCTGATGGCCGTTATGCCTTCCTGTACCCCACCGGCTGGACGCGCGTGGTGGTGAGCGATGGCCCCCAGGTGGTGTTCCATGACCTGATCAACAGCGATGAAACGCTCAGCCTGGTGATTTCTGATGTGAACCCCACCAACGACCTCAGCGACCTCGGCAGCGCTGTGGCGGTGGGCGAGAAGCTGCGGCGCGTGGTGATCGCGCCGGCGGGCAGCGGCCGTGAAGCGGAGCTGGTGGAGGCGGTGGAGCGCCAGGACGGCACCCACACCTTCTACGACCTGGAGTACGCGGTGCACCTGGCGGACCGCGACCGCCATGAACTGGCCACCGTGGTGGCCGACCGGGGCCGGCTGTACACCCTGGCGGTGAGCACCAACGAGGCTCGCTGGGGCAAGGTCAAGGAGCTCTTCCACAACGTGATCACCTCCTTCACCCTGCAGATCTGAGGCCATCGGGGAGCGAAGGCCATGCAGGTGACTGGGGCCATGCAAGGTGATTGGGCCTTGCGCCGTTCTGAATCCACCGATCGAGTGGTGGTGATCGGTGCGGGATTGGCCGGTGGCCTGCTCGCCCTAGAACTCGCGGACCTCGGTCTGCCGGTGACCGTGGTGGATGGGGCCGGCCCCGGCGCCACACCGCTCAGCTACGGCGGCATCCCCTGGTGGGCCGGACCCCCGGGCCAGCTCGACAGCTGGATGGCCGCCGCTCCGTCTCACTGGCGCCGCTTGGAGGCGCGCCATGGACCCCTGGGCCTGAGTTCCTGCGCGCTGGTGCTGCATTGGCCCGCCGCCGCTGACGCCGCCGCGCGGCAACGGCAGCAGGGGGTGCTTCAGCAGGTGGAGGGCCTGGCCCGCCGGCACCTCGGGGCCGATCAGTTGCAGCACGGCCCACCGCTCGTGGGCGCGGCTGGTCCAGCGGCTGCGGCCGCCAGCGGCGCAGGCGGCACCCTGCGTCTCAGCTACGCCAGGGTCGATCCGGGCCTGCTGGCTGCTGCCCTGCCCGGGGCGTTGCGCGCCGCCGGGGTGCGGCTGCTCCGCCAGCAGGTGGCGGCGATCGAGCCCACGCGCTCCGGCTGGCACCTGCGCCTGGCAGCGGGCACGGGGGGTGGGGGCGACACCTTGCCGTTCCGGCAGGTGGTGCTGGCTGCCGGAGCTGGCTGCCGCGCGCTCTGGCCGTTGTTGCCGCAGCGCTTGCGGGTCAGCTGGGCCGGAGCACTCCTGGTGGATCGCCTGCCGCTGGCACTGCCCTTTGGCGACGCCATCGTGATGCCATTGCTGGGCCAGCGGCAGGGACTGGAAGCCCGCTCCGCCCAGCTGGCGGCGCCTGAGCTGATCGTGGATGTGGGCTGGGCGCCGAGCGGCTCCGGCTGGCTGCTGGGCCAGACTTCACTGGTGCGCGCCGACCCGGGCCAGGGTCCGCCCCCCGACCCCCACCACACCGAAGCGTGTCTGCGCCAGGCGCTCGCCGGGCTGCTGCCGCAATTGGCGGAGCTGCCGGGTCGCTTCGTTCAGGTGCCGGTGAGCTTCACGCATCCAGGCCTGCCGCTGGTGGGAGCGGTGCCAGGCGCCCCTGGGTTGTGGGTGTTCGCCGGCTTCGGCGGGCCTTTTGCGCTGGTGCCGGCCCTGGTCCCTCTGCTGGCGGCCGCGATCGCCGGTGATCCTGCGGCCCTGGTCGCGCTGCCCGGCGCCGCCCCCGGGGTGGGCGGGGGCTGACAGAAACCCCGTGACCCTCCAAGCTGGCGGCCATGCACCTGCTGCGGCCTGATCACTGGAAGCGGATGCCACCGCGGCGGAAGGTGGCGTGGTGTCTTGGTGGCGTGGTCGGTGCGGTGGGGCTCTGGGCCTGCTTCTGGCGCGTGCCCACCGAGGTGATGGGCAAGGGGGTGCTGCTGCTGCCCGGCAGTGCCGGCCTGATCGACGCCCGCGCTGGCGGCCAGGTGCGGCGCCTGCCTGTGGCCGTGGGCGATCGGGTGCGACGCGGTCAGGTGCTGGTGGAGCTCTATCTTCCGGTGCTGGAGCGGGAGATCGAGCAGCAGCGGGCCAACCTGCGGGAGCTGGAACGTCAGAACGACCAGCTCACCGCCCGCGACGACCAACGCCTCGCCACCGAACGGCAGGCGCTTGCCACTGCCCTTGCCAAGCTGGGTGCTGACCGCAGCCGCTTCGGTGCCCTCAAGAGCACCTACGCCGCCAAGCTCAACCAGCTGGAGTGGCTGAGCCAACGGGAGGTGGTGGCGCCGCTCTCCTCCGAGGTGGTGATGGTGGAGCAGGGCCTCACCGCCACGGCCGTGAACCTCGATCAGGTGGCGATTGAAGAACGGAACCTGCTCACCGCCTTTCAGCAGGTGAAGCTCGAGCTGGAGACGGCGGCGCTGCAGCGGCGTTTTCGGATCGATGATCTGCGCCGTCAGCTGCGTGTCAGTGAGGCGCAGCTGGCCTTCAATGGCCGCCTGCACGCCGATCGTGATGGGGAGGTGCTGGATCTGCAGGTGATCCCCGGGCAGACCGTGGCCGTGGGCCAGCGGCTGGGCACGATCGGCCGTGGGGGCGGATCGCAGCCACTGATCGCCGTGGCCTATTTCCCCCCCGCCGATGCCCGCCGCCTGCGCCTCGGTCTGCCGGTGGAGATCGTGCCCGACTGGGATCAGCGCAGCCGCTTCGGCGGCATTGTGGGCCGGGTCCGGCAGGTCAATGTGCTGCCCGCCACCGAGGAGGACATCTCCACCACGATCGGCAATCCCCAGCTGGCCCGCTCGCTGGTGGAAGGCGGGCCGGTGATGCGCGCCGAAATCAGCCTGGAGCGTGACCCCGCCAGCCTCGATGGCTTCCGCTGGACCCTCTCGCGGGGCAGCAGCGTGTTCCCGGTGCGGGAAGGTCTCACCGTCACGGGCCATGCCTACGTGGAATGGCGCACCCCGATCTCCTATCTGCTGCCCGGCCTGCGCTCGCTCACCGGCGGCTTCCGCACCCTCGGCTTCGATCGCCGCTGGGATGGTGGCGAACTCCGCCAGAGCGACCAACCGCTTCAGAAAGCGCCACCGGCCGCTCCGGCCACCAGCCCCAGCTCCTCAGCCCGCCCCAGCCCCCGCCCCAGCCCCAGCTCCGCCGGCAGCCCTGGCTCTGCGGCCAACCCCACCGCGGGGGCGCGGCCATGAGCCCGAATCCGCCGCCTCCCTCCAGCGAAGCCAGCCCGCTGCGGCGGGAGCTGCCCTGGCTGGTGGCCGAAGTGGTGCTGCTGGTGGTGCTGCTCAATGCCAACGCACCGGAGCTCTGGTTCTGGTTGGTGGTGCTGCTGGTGGTGCTGGCGTACCGCATTGAGCGCTTCGTCTCCAGCGGCGAGCGTTGACCGGTGCAGCCGCAGGCTGCCGATCCAGCTTTGCGCTGCCAGAGCTGATCACGGCCCCAGCTCCTGACGGGCGCCCTCCGGCAGGGTGAGCCGCACGGGCACGGCGGCCTCGGTGTCGGTGGGCATCGGCAGCAGTTCCCGCAGCAGCCGGGCGTAGGTGATGTTCACGGCCACGGTGGCCTCCAGCCGCTGCACCAGGCTGGTGATCAGTCGGTCCTGGGTGAGCGACAGGGTGACTTCATTGGCCAGACCGCTCTGATAGCGAAGCCGGGCATCCCGAAAAGCCTCGAGGCTGGCGCGCACCCCCCGCTGGCTGGAGGCCAGCTTGCCCAGGCTGGCCCCATGCTCGAAGAAGGCCTGCTCCAGCCGCAGGCGGATGTCGTTGCGGGAGGCGGCATAGCGCTGCGCCTCGGCCTGCTCCTGCTGCGTCAGGCTGCGCAGCGCCGCCGCCGTGCTGCCGCCATCGAACAGCAGCCAGCGGAAGGCCAGCCCCACCGACCAGTCCGTGCCTGCGCTGTTCTGGCTGGGGATCACCGTCGTGCCACAGCAATCGCCGCTGATGTTCCACTGCTGGATCTGGCTGCTGCTGGCCGCCGCAGTGGCGAACAGGCTGAGGCGGGGCAGCAGCTGGGCGGCCAGGGCCTGCCGGTCCTGGGCCAGGGCGTCGCGGCTGGCCAGCACCAGCGCCAGCTCCGGGTTGTCGCGGTAGGCGGCCAGCAGGCTCTCCTCCAGTCCGAATGGCCAGCGGGGCTGGATCCGGATCGGGTCCGCCGCCCGGGGCGTGAGGTTGGCCGGCAGATTGAGCAGTACGGCCAGTCGCCGCCGAGCTACCGCCTGGTCGGCGCGGGCCTGGATCAGCTGCTCCTCGCTTTCGGCTTCAAACGCCTGGCGGCGCAGCAGGTCGAGCCGGGGCACCAGCCCCGCCTGCTTGAGCGCCAGCACCTCTTCGAGGATCACCCCGTCGTTGCGCAAGTCCGCTTCGCGGATGCGCACCAGCTGGTCGGCGCGCTGCAGGCCGTAGTAGGCCTCACTCACCTCCAGTTGCCGGTGCCGCAGGCTGTTGGCGTAGGCGGCCCGCACCTGCCGCAGCCGCGCCTGGGCCGCCTGGATCGAGGGTCTGCGAGAGAAATCAAGCACGGCCAGATCCAGCTCCAGGCCACCGCCCAGCTGGCGCACCCCCTGGTTCAAGGTGGCGGTGGCTCCGCTGGGCACGAAGAAGGGGCCATCGGTGGTTGAGCCGTCGGCGGCCCGCACTCCGGCGGCGGCGAAGTTGGGCCCAAGGCCGAGGCTGGCGTTGCCGGCAGGCACCCCGAACCGTGTCGCTGTCTGGTCGTAGCCCAGCCCGCCCACGGCGGCGATGCGGGGCCAGTAAGTGCCAAGCCGGCTCTGCAGCTGGGCCAGGGCCGCGGCCACCGCAAGGCGCCGGGCCTGCACCTGCGGACTTTCGGCCAGCGCGATCACCACCGCCTGCTCCAGGCTGAGCGCCTGCACCCGCTGGTCGCTCAGCTGCGCCGGCGTCGGCAGGGCGAGCGGGGGTGGGGCCGGGGGCGTCTCGCTTGGGGTGACGCCGCCGTTGCCTCCGTCCTCCGGCCCGGGCAAGAGCTGGTCCAGCAGGCGCAATTCGGCGTCCAGGCGCTTCCAGGAGCGCTCCAGGGCAGCGGCGTGTTGAGGGTCGGCACCTGCGGCGCCTGCTCCGCCAGCCGCCGCCGCCATGCCGCGCCCCTGCTCCAGGGCGATGAACCCCAGCATCGTCACGCTCAGGGCCAGCCTGGCGGCGGGTCTGGTCATGCCTGCAGCGCCTGCCAACGCCGGTCCATCGCTTCGAGGCTCTCGTCCGCCTGCTCCAGCAGCATCAGACGGCGGGCCACCTGGCGCTGGCGCACGGTCGGCACCTGCCCGAAGGCGGGGCTGTGTAGCAGCTCGCGGCAGGTGCGCAGGGCCGCCAGGGCCAAGGCCTGGCTCTGTACACCTGTCTCCCTGCCGCTGGCCGCCAGCCGCGGCAGCAGTTCATCCTGCGCGAAGCGGCAGGTCTGCCATCCTTCCAGCCCCTGGGCCATGGCCTCGAGCAGCCTCACTTCCGCCATTCTCAGCTCCACCAGCGCCAACGGTGACAGCAGCGAAGGTGGCAGGCTGCGCAGCCCATCGAGGGTGCCAAGCAACAGCGAAAAGGTGGCATCGCACAGTTGCCACAGGTGATGCAGGGGCTGCCGGGCCGGGTTGAGCCCCGGCTCCGTGATCGCCGCCGGTCGTCCCTGCCGCAGGGCCACCAGCTGGGCCAGGTCCTGGCTGTGGCGCCGGCGCCGCTCGCCGGAGGAAGCGGCGGGAACCAGCGGGCTGCCGAGCCGCTGGCCTTCCTCGCGCAAGCCGGCGGCGATCGTGCCCATCAGGCACCGGCAGCCGTCGTTCTGCTGCTGGATCGCCCGGCTGGGCCAGATCCAGCGCACGGCCAGCAACCCCACCACGATCCCCAGGCAGGTCCAGCCCAGGCGCAGCGGAATCCAGCTGGAGAGGTTGGAACTGTGTACCAGCCAGCCCATCACCACGATGAAGCCAGCCACCTTGTAGCCGCTTTGCAGACCCAGCGCACCGCCCAGCAGGCGGGTGAGCGTCAGGGCGACGCCGAGGGCCAGGGGCAAGGGCAGGCGCAGGCCGCTCTGGCACACCAACAGGATGGCCACCCCCATCAGGCTGCCCAGCAGCCGCTGGCGCCAGCGTGCCTGCCGCAGCAGGTGCCGGGCATGGCCCGCATGCTCCTGCTGCACCAGCTGCTCGAGAGCGAGCAGGCGGGCGGTGAACGCGGCACGGGAGAGCGGTTCAGGGCGTGTCTGTCTGTCCAGCGCCCACGCCGTGAGCGCAGCGAGCTGTGCCTGCAGGCTGGCATGAACCTGCCGCTCAAGCGCCCCGATGCGCTGCAGCCTGTTCTTTGGCCAGAACAGCAGGGCCGTAAGCAGCGCCACCACGATTCCCACGGAGGTGTCCACCGTGCGGTTGAACACGTAGTCCCAGTTCAGCGCGGTGTAGTGGGGGATCAACATGAACATCAGGCTGATCGTCACGGCGGTGGACAGCCCTCCTTGCCAGCCCAGCAGGCGCAGCAGGGGCACGGTCAGCAGCAGGGACACCAGCACCGCAGGCCAGCCGCTCATCGCCGTGTGCACGAGAAAGGCCACCAAGCCTCCGCAGGCTGTGCCGAGCACCCGGGCCAGGGCCGCTTTCACGGTCAGCTCGTCGTTGTCATCGCGTTGTCATCGATGACGAAGATCACGGCCAGCAGCGGGTACCACACGAACGCGATCCGATCGCTCCAGAGCGCGACCGCGGCGGTGATCAGGCTGGCCAGGCCAAGGCGCAGGCTCTGCTGAAGCAGGGGGGAGAGTGAGGCCATGGCAGCGCTGCGGCGCAATGCCGGCACGGTACTGGCCCCGTCCATGGCCGCTGGTTCCAGCCCTGATGCGGTGGCTCAGAAGAGGGCAGCGATGGCTCAGAAGAGGAAGCGGTAGCGGCCGTTGTCGGCCGGCTCCGGGGAGGTGCTGGCGGTGCTGGGCCAGTCGGCCTCCCAGTAGCTGATGCCGTTGCGATCGAACGGCCGGCCACCGAGCCGCTCGGTGCTGAGCTGGGTGGAGGCCATGGCGGTGATCAGGCCACCGATTTCCATGGGTCCCAGATCGGTCGTGACGTCTTCCCCAGCGGCAGTGAGCAGGGTGGGCAGGCGCATGAGATTGTCCGGCCGGATCAACTTGCGGAACACCGCCGCCAGCACCAGCTGCTGCCGCTCGATGCGGCCGATGTCCGCGTTCTCATCGTGCCGCCAGCGCAGAAAGCCTTCCAGATCGCGGCCCTTAAGCGTCTGCAGGCCAGGCTGCAGGTCGATGTAAAGGCCCTGGCTGTTGTCCACGTAGTACATGCGCTTCGGCACATCCACTTCGACGCCACCGAGCACATCGCCCATGCGGCGGATTGCACTGAGGTTCACCCTGATGTGGTGGCCGATCGGCCGGCCGAGGCGCTCGGAAAGCTCCTCCTTCACGGCCTCAATGCCGCCGTAGGCGAAAAGGGCGTTGGCCTTGATCGGGCCGAAGCGAGCGGAATCGATGTAGGTGTCGCGCGGCACCTGGGTGATCTGGGTTTTGCCGTTCTCCACCCGCAGGGTAAAGATCACATCGGTGTTGCCACCGCCCAGATCAGATCCAAGCACCAGCAGATCGCGGTCGGTGTCAACCCAGCTGCCGAATGGATTGCGGAAGCCTTCCAGCTTCACGGTGGTGTTGCCCTTGATCAGATCGGCCAACGGCACCGCCAGGGCCAACCCGCCGCCGAGCCCGAACAGGACGGCGATCAGGATCGGCCCGAGGCCGCCGGAACGTCGCTTGGGCGGTGGAGAGCTATGGCCTCCGGCTGCAGGCGCCGAAGGAACCGATGCGGATCTCTGGCGCTTCGCTGCCGATGTCTTCATATTGAAACCTTATTTCATCCTCACGGCGGATTTCCACCCCAGGGTCAGCGGGGTGAGTCAGTTCCTGAGCTGGTGACCTCAGCGGCCCTGATCGCGGCGTTGGCGCACCAGTTCGCGCGCCGCCGGCAGCGCCGGATCCAGCTCGATCGAACTGAATGGCGGCAGCGGTTGTTGCCGGAGCCAGGCGCCCCAGCGAAACTCATGGAAGGGCAGGGTTGGTTGGGCGCGGATCAGCCCCTCCTGCTTGAGCTTCCAGACCAGGCTGCGGTAGGGGTCGTCGCCGAGCGCCTCCAAGCGCCTCGGCAAGCGCTCCGGTGGGTGAGGGCCGCGCCCCTCGCCATCGTGCAGATACAGCCAACCGCGGCGGTTGAGCTCTTCGAGGCAGTGGGCACGGCTGGCGCCCTCCAGCCGCAGCACCACGGCGCAGTACACGCTCACGCCCGGGTCGACGTCGAGCAGGGCCCGCAAGCGGTGATGGCGGTCGATCATCCAGTGCTCTCCGGCGCTGCTGACCGCCACCGGCACCGGACGGCTGCGCAGGTAACGGCGGCGGCTGGCAGGGGATTCAAGGCGGAAATCACAAGCCCGGGCCCGCACTTCCGCCAGACCGAGGCAGAGCTGGGTGGGCTGGAGGCGGTCGAGCGGCAGCTCCAGCAGCTCCGTCTGGGACGCCGGTGGCAGTTCGTGGGGACCGGAGCTCTGCGCCATCGTCAGGGGGTAGCAGGGGGCCCTGAATGATTTGTCCATGCTGCAACATCTCCGCCGGCCCCGTCGTGGCGGTTCCAGCGAGGCCGAACACTTCCCTCTCTTGTGGTCCTGCGGCTTCGCCGAAGTTGCATCAGGCCAGCAGCGTTCTTTCTGGCATCTTCAAGCCAGCCGTTTGCTTTGAGCCTGCTTTCAGGTCAGCAGCGGTTCTTCGCGGCGCAGCCCGGCTTGCACGCGCCAGAGGTTGGCGTAGGCACCAGAGCGAGTGATCAGCTCCTCGTGGCGCCCCGTCTCGACGATGCGGCCCTGGTCCATCACCACGATCCGATCGGCGTGGCGCACGGTGCTGAGCCGGTGGGCGATCACCAATGTGGTGCGAGAGGCGGTGATGTGGTCGAGGGAGCGCTGGATGGCCGCCTCGGTTTCGTTGTCCACCGCGGCGGTGGCTTCATCGAGGATCAGCACGGGTGGATTTTTGAGAATGGCCCTGGCCAGGGCGATCCGCTGCCGCTGGCCGCCCGAAAGCCGCTGGCCCCGTTCGCCCACCACGGTGTCGTAGCCCTGAGGCAGGGCATCGATGAAAGCGGCGGCTTCGGCCAGGGCTGCGGCGCGGGTGATGGCGGTGCGGCTGGCCCCGAAGCTTCCGTAGGCGATGTTCTCGGCCACGGTGCCGTGGAACAGAAACACCTCCTGGCTCACCAGCCCGATGGCCCGGCGCAGGTCCTCAAGCCGCAGCTCGCGGATCGGCTGGCCATCGAGCAGGATTTCGCCTGCCTGCACCTCGTAAAGCCGCAGCAGCAGCTTCACGATCGTGCTTTTGCCCGAGCCCGTGGCGCCCACGATCCCCACGGTGCTGCCGGCCGGCACGGTGAGTTCGAACGCGCTCAGCAGGGGATCGCGGCCGCCGTAGGCGAAGCCCACGGCGCGGAACTCCAGCCGGCCCTGCACCTGCTGGAGCGGCAGCGGCCGGGACCCGCCGGGGATGCTCACCGGGGTTTCGAGCAGATCCAGCACCCGGGTGGTGGAGGCCATGGCCCGTTGGTAGTCGTCGAGGGTGCGGCCCAAGGTGGTGAGGGGCCAGAGCAGGCGCTGGGTGATGAAGACCAGGAAGCTGTAGCTCCCTACGGCGATCGCTCCCTGCCACGCCTGCAGACCGCCGATCACCAGGATCGCCAGGAAGGCGAACAGGATCGCGAAGCGGATCAGTGGGATGAAGGCGGCTGAAAGGCGGATCGCCCGGCGATTGCTGACCCGGTAGGCCTCGCTTTCGCCCCGCAGGCGCTCCAGCTCCCAGGCTTCGGCGGCGAAGCTCTTGATCGTGAGCATGCCGCCAAGGTTGTTGGCCAGGCTGCTGTTGAGATCACCGGCCCGATCGCGCACCTCGCGGTAGCGCGGAGCCAGCCGCTTCTGGAAGTTGAGAGAGCCCCAGAGGATCACCGGGATCGGCAGAAACGCCACACCCGCCACGCTGGGGGAGAGCACGGCCATGGCGGTACCCACCGCCAGCACGGTGGTCACCAGTTGCAGCAGCTCGTTGGCGCCATGGTCGAGGAAGCGCTCGAGCTGGTTGATGTCGTCGTTGAGGATCGCCATCAGCCGGCCGCTGCTGCTCGACTCGAAGAAGGCCATCTCCAGCTGCTGCAGATGGCCATAGGCCTCGAGGCGCAGCTCGTGCTGCACCGTTTGGGCGAGGTTGCGCCACAGGACGCCGTAGAGGTATTCGAAGCCGGATTCAGCGCTCCAGATCACAAACGAGAGCAGGGCCAGCAGGGCCAGCTGGCTCGGCACGCTGCGAAAGCCAAGCGAGGCGAGGCTGGAGGTCTGCTGCCGGACCACCACATCCACCGCCAGGCCGATCAGCACCGGGGGCGCCAGATCGAAGATTTTGTTGAGCACCGAACAGAGCGATGCCTGCCACACCCGCCGGCGGTGCGGCCGCAGGGCCCGCAGCAGTCGCTTCAGCGCGGGGGAAGCGGGGTGTTGCGCTTGCGGGGATGGTGACGGGGGCGGAACGAGTGGTGGCATGGCCTGGGCAGGCGTGGCAAAGCGTTAAGCAGAACGGAAGGAAAAGGAAAGAAGAGAGGAAAAGGGCCGAGGCCGTCTGATTGTCACGGAACCAACACCCAGCGATCCCGAACCAATGTCTGCCCCTGTTCCCTGGAGTCTGGCCTGGTGCGAAAACGGCGAACTCGCCCCTCAGGACCGTTTTGATCTGCTGCAGTCGCTCGTGCTCTCCGAGTCCAGTGAGGTGCAGGCCACGTTGATCGCCACGCTCGAAAACCTGCCCCTGGAGCAAGTGCGCTTGCTCTGCACCGAGAGCGTGACCAGCCTCTGGAGCTGAACGCTCAGAGCCGGTACTTCGAGGTGGCGAGCTGCCGGCAGATGTCGGTGGCTCCCTGGATGCTGGAGCCTTTTTTTACCTGCTCCACAAAGCAAGTGCACGTGAAGGCCCCCATCCCGTCCGGGGGCACTTTCCTGGCCGCCTGAAACGCAGCTTGAAATCCCGCCAGGCAGAACCGCGTAACGCTGTCGTTCTGGTTGGAGGCCGACACGCTCAGCGCTTCGGCCTCCACCGGAACGGGGAAGAGCGTGAGGGCAGCCAGCGAGGTAAGGGCGAAGACCTGGCGCATGGAGGGCCTCAAGGCGATGGCTGGAAGGGGCGAGGGGATTACCCCTCGTGGCGGGAGATCTGCAGCTCCTTGTTCATCACCCGCAGCCGGGCGAGAGCAGCGAAGACATCTTCAGGCATTCCCTTCGGCAGATCGATCACGCTGTGCGTGTCAAAGATCTGGATCCTGCCGATGCTGCGGCCGTTGAGGCCAGCCTCATTGGCGATCGCTCCGACGATGTTGCCCGGCTTGACGCGGTCACGCCAGCCCACTTCGATGCGGAAGCGGTCCATCTGGTCGTCGGGGGGGGCGCTGCCTTCGTCGCGAAGCCCGCCGCCACTGCGGCCCTGGCCGAGGGGGCGCCGTTGCTCGCCGCGTTCGCCGCGCCGGCCATCGCCATCCCGTTGGCGGTCACGGTCGCGACCGCCGCTCTGTTGCCAGTTTTCTTCGCCTTGGGCCAGCAGCGGGCGCTCGCCTACAGCGAGCTGCAGCGCGGCCAGGGCCAGCTGCTCAGGAGTGGCCTCGATCTCACGGCCAACTCGCAGGAGGATTTCGCTCAGCAGAGCCAGCTCTTGGGGCTGGCTGGCAGGTTCCTGCACGGCGGCGGTGAGGCGCTGACGCAGGCGGTCGAGCCGGCTCTGGTTGATATCGGCGTTGCTGGGCACCTCCATCAAATCGATCGGCTTGCCGACGGTGCGCTCAAGCCCTGAGAGGAAGCGGCGCTCCCGTGGGGTGAGGAACAGGATCGCGTCGCCCTTGCGACCAGCCCGGCCGGTGCGGCCGATGCGGTGCACATAGGCCTCGCTGTCGAAGGGGATGTCGAAGTTGATCACCAAGGTGATGCGCTCGACGTCGAGGCCGCGGGCTGCCACGTCGGTGGCCACCAGCACGTTCACCTTACCGCTGCGCAGCCGCTCCACGGTGCGCTCACGCTGGGCCTGCGGCACATCGCCGTTGAGGACGGCGACATCGTGGCCCTGCTGTTCAAGGGCTTCAGATACCGCCAGGGTGATCGCCTTGGTGCGGGCGAAAATGATCACACCTTCGCTGCTTTCGGCCTCCAGAACCCTGGTGAGCGCTTCAAGTTTCTGGGATCCGTTCACCACCAGATGGCGCTGGCGAATGGAGCTGGATTCAGCCCCTTTCTGCCGGATTGTCACTTCCGCCGGGCTGCGGAGATAGTTCTTTGAGAGCCGCCGAATTTCGGCCGGCATGGTGGCAGAGAACAGGATCACCTGGCGCTCGCTGGGCAACTGCCCCAACACCCACTCCACGTCGTCGATGAAGCCCATGCGCAGCATTTCATCGGCTTCGTCGAGCACGAGGCTGCGCAGGCCGGAAAGATCAAGGGTGCCTTGGCGCATGTGATCCATCACCCGGCCGGGGGTGCCTACCACCACCTGCACTCCACGGCGCAGACGCACGATCTGATCGCGGAAATCGGCGCCGCCGTAGATGGGGAGCACCCGCACCTGCGGGAGTTTGGTGGCATAGCTGTTGAAGGATTCCGCTACCTGCAGCGCCAGTTCACGCGTGGGGGTGAGCACCAGCACCTGAGGGGTGCGCTGGGCTGGATCGAGGCGGGCCAGCAGGGGCAGGGCGAAGGCGGCTGTCTTGCCGGTGCCGGTCTGCGCCTGGCCCACCAGATCCCGGCCCAGCAGCAGCTCGGGGATGGCGGCTTTCTGAATCGGGGAAGGCTCGGTGTAGCCGCAGCCTTCGACGGCCTCCAGCAACTCGGCGGAGAAGCCGAAGCTGGCAAAGCCGTTCTTCGGCTCGGCAGGAGTTTCGGTGGTGCTCAGCGGCACGGTCAAAGTGCTGACCTCATCGATCGCTTCCACCACGGTGGTGGTGCTGGCGGAGGTTTCGAGCGCGGTGAGATCCACGCTTTTCAGCGTTAGTTCTGGGGACTTTTGGGAATCCGTGGCGATCGGGTCGGCGGAGAGAGAAATGGTGGTGATGGGGGGGCTCGTCGGGGTGGAATCGGAGGCGGCGAGGGACGCGTTGGGATCAACGGAGCACGCGAAGCTCTCGCAAGCAGAAGGCTGGGTCACGAATCTGGGTGGGTGGCTGGGGCCTGAGGAGTTCCTTCAACACAGGCCGGCAGCAACCCGAAGCTCATGGCCTTGATGGCCTGTAGCACGCCTGCCTTGCCCTTCATTAAAGGGTGAAGCTACAATGTAACACCTGAACGGCTTAAGTCCCGCTCATGTGCTGCTGACAGTTCGGCCGTAATCGTCCTGCCACCGCTCGATGTCGCTTTCTTCGAGGCGATCGCCCCGCTGCACCTCAACAATCACCAGATCGCTGGAGCCGGCTGTGAGTCGGTGCATCGCGCCCACGGGGATGAACAGAGTGGCCCCCGGTTGGGCAGGGATTGCTTCTCCTTCCAACTCCAGCCAACCGTTGCCGGCCACCACCACCCAGTGCTCACAGCGGTGGCGATGCCGCTGCAGGCTGATGCGCTGGTGGGCCAACACCAGCAGCCGCTTCACCCGGTAAGTGTTGCCGTGGGCGAGAGTTTCGAACCAGCCCCACGGCCGCTGACATTGGCCCGTGCTGGCGTCAGCCTCAGGCTCTGGGTCGGTTGGGAGGTGGTGGCCAGGCTCAGCCAAAGGCGGAAGGTTGCCAGGCCTGGGCGCGCTCCAGGCTGATTTCAGCGATTTTGTCGTGGGCGTGCAGACGGCGCTGAATCTGATTCGTGCAGTTCTGCCAGCCCGGGGGTGTGGTGGTGGCGTCGAAGCAAGCTTCGGATCGGTCGTCGAGCATGCGGCCGAGCGTGGCTTCGGCGCCGGCTTTCGGATCCGGCAGCAGGAGGTAGTAGCGAACCATCGACGCTGCAGCGGAATGCCGTTTCAGTCTGTCGCATCACGTGGTCAGCCAAGGGCGGCCGGACCAGGGCGGCCCCAGCCGCAGAAGCCATTGGTTGCCGGTTAGTTGCGGGTTGGCTGCTAGTTGGCTGCTAGTTGCCTGCTGGTTGGCTGCTGGTTGGCTGCGGCTCAACGCTCGACTGGGAACGAGCCCGGGCCTTGAGGAATTCACGACCAAGAACGTGCTCACCAAATGATCTGTAGCAACGGATTCACCTTCGGACAAGGCTGAGGGGTTGGATGCTGGGCGGATCTTTTCTGCTACCCATGCCCAGTTCGCAGCGTCTCGCCGCCATCCAGTGCATCCAGGAACGGCCAGCGCTGGAGTTTCCTCCCATTGCGCCCCTCTCGGAGTTGTGGGCCTCTGACGTCTTCGATCTGGCAAAAATGAAGTCGTCCTTGCCGAAGGATATCTTCAAATCGGTTCAGAAAACGATCAAAGAAGGCGGCAAGCTTGATGTTTCCGTGGCCAATGTGGTGGCCCAGGCCATGAAGGACTGGGCGGTGGGCCGTGGAGCCCTCTACTACGCCCACGTGTTCTACCCGCTGACCAACTCCACCGCTGAGAAGCACGACGGCTTCATCTCCACCCAGAGCGATGGTTCTGCCATCTGCGAATTCACCGGCAAGGTGCTGGTGCAGGGCGAGCCGGATGGTTCCTCCTTCCCCAACGGCGGCATCCGCTCCACTTTCGAAGCCCGCGGTTATACGGCCTGGGACATCACCAGCCCGGCCTTCCTGATGGAGACGCCCAACGGCATCACCCTCTGCGTCCCCACGGTGTTCGTGTCGTGGACGGGTGAAGCCCTCGACAAGAAAACTCCGCTGTTGCGCTCCAACGCAGCGATGAACAAGCAAGCCCAGCGGCTGCTCAAGTTGCTCGGCAACACGGAGGTCGCCCCGGTCAATTCCAGCTGTGGTGCTGAGCAGGAATATTTCCTTGTTGACAGCGCCTTCGTGACCCTCCGCCCCGACCTCCTGCTGGCGGGCCGTACCCTGTTCGGCCATCCTTCCGCCAAGGGTCAGCAGTTCGACGATCACTACTTCGGTGCCATCCCCCAGCGGGTGCAGGTGTTCATGCAGGACGTGGAACGCCAGATGTACAAGCTGGGCATTCCCGCCAAAACCCGCCACAACGAAGTGGCACCAGGCCAGTTCGAGATTGCACCCTTCTTCGAAGCGGCCAACGTGGCCACCGACCACCAGCAGCTCACCATGACGCTGCTGAAGAACACGGCGCGCCGTCACGGCATGAATTGCCTGCTGCACGAGAAGCCCTTCGCGGGCATCAACGGCTCCGGCAAGCACGTCAACTGGTCGGTGGGCAACGGCACCCAAGGCAACCTGCTGGACCCCGGCAGCAGCCCTGAGGAGAACATGCAGTTCCTGCTGTTCTGCGGGGCTGTGATTCGCGGTGTTCACCTCTATGGCCCGCTGCTGCGCGCAGTGGTGGCCACGGCCGGCAATGATCATCGCCTTGGTGCCAACGAAGCTCCTCCTGCGATCATTTCGATGTATCTCGGCAGCCAGCTGGAGGAGGTGTATACGATGATCAAGAACGGCAACCTTGGCAGCACCGATCACGGTGGATTGATGCAGCTGGGTGTCGACACTCTGCCTGAATTCCCCAAGGATCCGGGTGATCGCAACCGCACCTCCCCGTTCGCCTTCACCGGCAACCGCTTTGAGTTCCGCGCCGTGGGTTCCAACCAATCGGTGGCTGGTCCGCTGGTGGCGATGAACACGATCCTGGCCGATTCGCTCAAGTACATGTCGGATGAACTGGAGGCCAAGATGGGCGCCGGTGCGTCGCTGGAGACGGCAGCAGCCGAAGTGCTGCAGACGATCATGCAGCAGCATGGCAATGTGGTGTTCGGCGGCGATGGCTACTCCAGCGAGTGGCATGAAATGGCTGTGAGTGAAAGGGGCCTGGAGAACCTCCCCACCACCGCCGATGCGCTGCTGGTGCTGGAGCGCGACGACATCAAGGCGCTGTTTGAGCGCACCGGTGTGCTCACCCAGGTGGAGCTGCACAGCCGCTTTGAGGTGTATGCCGAGCAGTACGTGCTGGCGGTGGAAGTGGAGGCCAAGCTGGTGCTGCAGATGGCCCGCACCCAGGTGTATCCGGCAGTGATGACCTACCTCGGCCAGCTTGCCAATTCCCTCCACTACCAGGAAACCCTGGGTCTGCCGCCCGATCGGGCCATGGCGGGCCGCATCGCCACCCTCAACCAGGAGCTGCTGGCCAATTGCGTGGCCCTGGAGTCCGCCTTGGCCAGCCCGCCCCACGGCGAAACGGCCCACATGCGCCACTGCGTCGACACCCTGCTGCCGCTGATGTACAAGATCCGCGAAGCTGTCGATGGGCTCGAAACCCTTGTGGACGACAACGCCTGGCCCCTGCCCACCTACCAGGAGATGCTGTTCATCAAGTAGCCAGCGCGTTGGGGGGCGAGCTCTGTCCTGTCCCCTGAGCGTTCTGAGCTGCACTGAGCACTGCACGCTGCAGTGCACAGAACGTTGTTCTTAACGTTGTTCTGAATGTTCCACGTCTGGGGTCCTGGCCGCTTCACCGCGCGCAGAGGCCCCTTTTTTGTGGAACGCTGCTGCGCGGGCTGCTCACCGCTCCTGCGCTGCGCCCGTGCCCGTGCCGGCTTGGGCATGCTCCAGCGCCGGGTCGAGCTGCAACCAGCCGGTGAGCAGCCCGCCGAGCACCGAGCTGAGCGCCAGGCCGGCCAGCACCGGCCCGGCTCCCCAACGGAGTAGCAACTCCGGCAACGAGAAGGCGGCGAGCACCGCACCGCCTTTGCCTGCGGCAGCTGCAAGGCCCGCCCCCTGGCCGCGCTGGGCCATCGGGAACACTTCCCCCGCCAACAGATAGGTGGTGGCATTGGGGCCGGCGTTGGTCATGAACAGGAACAGGCCCACCCCGGCGATCACCAGGCCGGGGGCCTGCACCGCGCTTCTGCAGCCCCAAGCCGCCAGCGCCAGTCCGGCGGCGCAGCCTGCGAAGCCGGCCACCTGCAGCCCGATTCGCCCCCACCGATCCACCAGCACGATCGCCAGGCCGATCCCGGCCACGAACAGCCCATCGGCGGCGGTGGCCCAGCCCAGGCTGTGCTGTGCCACGCCGCCCTCCACCAGGAGCTGCGGCAGGAAGATGCCCACCCCGTAGGTGCTGAGGTCCTGCACAAACCAGGGCAGCCCGGCCAGCAGCAGAGAGCGGAGCAACGGGGGCGCCAACGGGCTGGACGATCCCCCGTCTCCAACGGCGTGGCGCTGGAGAGAACCCGGCGGTCGCCAGCCGGGGCTTTCCGGTACCCCCAACCGCGCCCAGGTGAGCAGCAGCACTGGCAGCACCGGCAAGAGATAAAGGCTGCGCCAGCCCAGGGGCCCCGTGCCACCGCCGGCGGCCAGCAGCAACCCCAGAAGGCTGCCGCTCAGTGCCCCCACGGCCTGGCAGCCGAAGGCGCCCAGCACCAGTGGGCCGCGCCAGGCCGCCGGCAACTGCTCGGAGATCACCAGATGGCCGGTGGGGTAGTCGGCGCCGAGCGCCAGCCCGATCACCAGCAGTGCCGCCACCAGACAGGTCACGTTCGGACTGGCGGCGGCCCCCAGCAGCCCCGCCAGCAAGAGCACCATCTCGGCCAGAAACACCGGCCGGCGGCCCCAGCGGTCGGCCAGGCTGCCCAGCAGCGGCGCGCCCACGAGGATGCCGATCAGCGGTGCGGCCGCCAGCAGACCTGCCGCTGACGCGGCCGGCGCCAGCTCCCGTTGCACCAGCGGCAGGGCGATGCCCCCCATGAACACCACCAGCCCCTCCAGAAATTTGCCGGCGGCGGTGAGGCCCCAGATCCGCCAGTACGCAGCCGTGAGGGTGGGCCTGCTGCCAGAGATCACGGGCCTGGCGCCGGCGCCCAGGGCGGCATTGGCGGGGTGACCAACCAGGCCTCGCGGCGGGCGCGGGTGAGGGCGGTGTAAAGCAGGCGCCCATCCCAGCGTTCGCTTCTGGGCAGCAGCACCACCACCTCCTGGTATTGGCTGCCCTGCGACTTATGGATCGTGAGCGCCAGGGCCGGTTCCGCCCCTGGCAGGCGGGCGGGATGGAGCAACCGGGGGCCGGTCGTGTCGTCGCCGAACAGCAGCAGGGTGTCGCGTCCCTGCCGCACCACCACGCCCACATCGCCATTGGCCAGGTTCTGTTCCGCCAGGTTGCGGCTGCACAGCACCGGCGTGCCAAGCGGCCAGCAAGCCGCGCCCCGCTCGGCGGCCTCTCCCAACAGGCGGCGGTGCAGGGCCTCCACCCCCCAGCTGCCGCTGCGTACGGGCGTGAGCAGCACGCAGGCCTCCAGCTCGTTCAGCAGCGCCTGGGCCGTGGCCGGTTGGCTGGGATCGAAGGCCGCTGCCAGCGCGCCCAGCCGTTCCTGATGGGCGTGCAGCCGCTCCAGCGGTGCTTCGGGCAGCCGCGGCGGCTCGCAGCGCAGCCAGTGCAGGTTGTCGCGGGGGGCCAGTGCGGCGAGGCTTCGCTGCAGCCGGGCACCGGCGCCGTTGCGCAGCTGGGCGGCCACGGTGGCGATCGCCCCTTCGTTGCGGTAGGGCGTGGCTAGTTGCACCATCGCGTCCCCCAGGGAGGCCCGGCGGTGGTCGTCTTCAAGGGCGATCAGCACGGCACCAGGGCTCACCGGTGGCAACTGGGCCGGATCGCCCACCAGCAGCAGCTGGGCCTGCTGCGGCAGGGCATCGAGCACGGCCGCCATCAGCGCCAGATCCAGCATCGACACCTCATCGATCACCAGCAGATCGAGGGCGAGCGGGTGGCGGCGGTTGCGGGCGAAGCCATCGCCGCGGCTTTCCAGCAAGCGGTGCAAGGTGGTGCAGGGCAGGGCCATGCAGCGTTCGGCCAGGTCGTCGGGCAGGCGGTCCCCGCGTTCAAGGATCGCCTGCCGCAGCCGCGTGGCGGCCTTGCCGGTGGGGGCCGCCAGGTGCACGCGCAGGTCGGGGCGAGCCTCCAGCGCCGCGGCCAGCATCTGCACCACCGTGGTGGTTTTGCCGGTGCCCGGACCACCGCCGAGCAGCACCAGCCGCTGGGAGAGCAGGGCCTCCACCGCCCGCGCCTGCTGAGCATCGAGCTCTCCGCGGCGGCAGGCCACATCGCGCAGGCGTAGGCGATGCTCCAGCGGCAGCGCTGGCTCCAGCGGGCTCAGGGCCCGTTGCCGTAGCTGGGCCAGCACGTCATCGAGCTGGTCGCGCCAACGCCGCCAGGCCAGGCCACCGGCCGCCGTGCACACCAGCGGCGCCGGGCCCGCCTGCGCTGGTTCCCGGCCAACGTCGAGCAGGGGCGAGCGCTCCAGCGCTGCCCGGTGCCCCTCCGGCCAGAGGCCGGCAGCCAAGCTCTCTGCTCCGATCCCTTCCGGCGCTGATCCAGCGAGCGGCAGCTCCAGCTCGCCGCGCTGCACCGCCAGCGCCAGCGCCAGGATCAGCTCCTCCACCAGGGGATCGCGCTCCACCCCATACAGGCGGGGCAAGGCTTCGGCCAGGGCCATCCCCAGCGTCCAGCCGGGGCTGGTCGCCGTGCCCGGTGCCCCTCCCGTAGGTTCCGTCATGGCTGACCCTCCCGCAGGGCGTCGTCAAGGGCCAGCAGCCGGCCGGGATCAGCCATTTCCACGAACATTCCCGGCACCACCGCTCCGGGCCCTCCCGCCTGCGCGCGCTCTCCCGGCACCCCGCGCAGGAACACGTAGACGTAGCCACCCAGGTGCCGCTCGGGGGTGTAGTGGGGCAGGCGCCAGCGCAGGTAACGGTGCAAGGCCACCAGATACAGGTGGGCCTGGAGCGGATAGTGATTCGCTGCCATCAGCGCCGCCATCGCCTGCGGGCTGTAGTGCAACGGACCGCAGGCCAGGGGCTGGCCGTTCTCGCTGCGCTCACCCAGCCAGTTGCTCTTCCAGTCGGCCACCCACCAACGCACCTCGCCAGCGGCGTCGGGAGCGGTGAACACCAGATCGATCGAGCCGGTGAGAAAGCCGCGGCTGGCCACTGGCAGCAGCTCCAGCTGGCTGGCGTAGGCGGCGCCGAAGGCCCCGCTGGGGTGGTCGCGGAACGGCGCCGCCAGCCCGGCGGCGCGCACCAGCGGCTGGCTCTGGGTGCCCTGCTCTGCCTGGGTGGCCAGGGGCAGGTCGAAGTTCATTTCGTTCAGCCGTCGTGTCAGCGGCAGATCGGCGAGGCGGAAGCCCCGCAGGGCGCCGCCCATCGGGGTGAGGCGCAGCTGCTCAAGGCCCGTCAGCACGGCATCACGTTGCTCCACGCCGATGCCGGCCCGCTCCAGCTCCAGCTCCACTAAGGCGGCGGTGGCGGGATCGGCAATGGCAGGGCGTTGATGGTCGACCTGTTCGAGGATGCGGTGCAGGCAATCGCCAGCGCCGGGCCCCCTCGGGAAATCCTGCAGCGGTCCGTGGGCGGCTGGGTCGGGGCTGGCTGGATCGGGGCTGGCTGCACCGGAGCTGGCTGGATCGGAGCTGGCGCTGGCCGCCGCTTCGATCAGGGGGGCGGCCGCCGGCGCCCCGATCGGTGGGGCAGCGGTGTTCGCATCGGTTTCCCGGCCTTCTTCGAGCGCCGCCGGGGCTATGGCGCCGCCGCTACTGCTGTGCGTCCAGCTGGAGTAGCTGCTGCGGCCCCAGTTCCCGTCAAGCAGCCGCTGCGGCACCGGGCCGGTGCACAAGCTGCCGCAGCGGGGCGGGTGCTGCCAGCGCCCCGCTGCGGCAGCCTCCGCCGGCAGCTGGATCCAGCTCAGGCCGCTCAGCGCGTCGCCCGGGCCCAAGGCCAAGGAGCTGGGGTCGTCGTCGCCGGGTTCGCCCAGGGGCTGATCGGGGAACAGCCAGGGCCGCAGTGGATTGGCCGCCTGGTCCTTGGCGGGGCCGTAGACGAGCACCAGCAACTGCATGGCCCGGGTGAGCGCCACATAGGCCAGCCGCTCGGCCTCCTGCGCCTCCGCCAGGTGTTTCTGCTGCCGCGCCCCCCGGCCCACGCCCCAGCGGGGGTCCAGGGAAATGTCAAGGCTGGGGGCCGCGGCACCAGGGGGCGTCCAGCGCACGCCCGGGGTGCTGCTGCCTGGCTGGGGCGCCTGCCAGAGATAGGGACAGATCACCACGGGGAACTCCAACCCCTTGCTGCGGTGCACCGTCACCACCCGCACGGCCGATTCCACCGCATCGCTGTGGGGCTGATGCCGTTCCGGCGGGTCGTTGGGCGGATGGCGGCGGCGGCGGCGTAACCAGTCGGCGGCGGCCACTGCCCCCAGCTGCTCGTTGTGCATCTGCTCCTGCACCAGCTCGGCGCATTGCTGCAGATCGGCGAGCAGCCTGCCGCTCTGCGACAGGCGCCCCAGCCCCTCGCCAGCCAACAGCTCGGCGAGCACCCCCAGCAGGCCCCGCGGCCCCAGCCCTTCCGCCAGCCGGGCCAGGCGGCCGGCCAGGGCATCCCAGTCGGTCGGGCTGGCGGCGGTGAGGCGCCGGGGACTCCAGCCCAGCAGGGGGGAGGCGGCCAGCAGCCGTTGGCGCGGGCCGCTGCTGGGTTCCGCCAGGGCATCGAGCAGGCGTTGCAGGGCGGCGGCCCCTTCGCTTTCGAACACATCGCCCTTGCTCACCAGCCGGCTGGCGATGCCCCGTTCCTCCAGGGCGCGCCGCAGGGCGTCGGCCTGGGAGTGGCGGCTCACCAGCAGACAGATGTCGCCCGGCTCCAGGGCTCGCTGCTCGCCGTGCTCGCAAACCTCAATGCCGCGCTGCAGCAGATCCAGTGTCAGCGCGCCGATCTGCTCGGGCAGGGTCTTCTCCAGCTCGGTTTTGCTGGGCAGCTTCGGCCCGGCGGCGGCGGATCCGGGCTCCGGCCCCAGCCACAGCAATTGCAGCGGCGCCTGACCCGGCGGAAGCCGCAGCTGCAGCGATTGCCGTTGCGGCTGGGCGATCACGGCGGGCACGGGCAGGCCGGTGCGCACCAGCCCCGGGGCCATCAAGCGGTTGAGCGCGGCCACCAGGGACCCGGAGGCGCGGAAGTTGTGGCGCATGCCGCGGATGGAGGGCTCCCCCGCCAGCTGCCGCGCCGCCAGGTAGGTGTCGAGATCGCCGCCACGGAAGCGGTAGATCGCCTGTTTGGGGTCACCCACGATCACCAGCAGATGCTGGCTGGCTTCAAGGTCGGGGGCGAAGGCCTGTCTCAATGTGCGCCACTGAATCGGGTCGGTGTCCTGGAATTCATCGATCAGGGCCGCCCGGTAGCGGCGGCGCAGCGCCTCGATCAGCGCGACGCGCTCGGTGCCGGACGGGCCCGGATCAAGGCCCCGCAGCAGCTCTCCGTAGCTGATCCGCCCGGCTCGCTGCCGCCGGCTGCGCAGTTCCCCAGCCCCCCAGTGGCAGAAATGGGCCAGCACGGCTTCGGCGGGGCCATCCACCAGCGCGGCCACCGCTTCCAGCAGCGGCTGCTGCGGCAACGACACCGGTGGGGTTTCGAACGTCTGGGCGACCTTCGTGAACACACCGGGATGGAAGTAGTCGGGCAGCCAGGTGTGTTTGTCGATCTGCAGCTCGGCGTAGGAGCCGGGATCGGGCTGGGCGGCGAGCCAGGCACTCAGCTCCTCAACCCGTTTCGTTCTGGGTTTGCCGGCGTAGGGCGTTGTGGCGCTGGCCCCCAGCGCCTTCCATTGCTTGGCGCTGGCACAGAACGCCTGCTCCAGCGCTTCCCCCCGCGCCGCCCACAACGGCTTGAACTGCTCCCAGACCTCGCTCCAGAAGCCAGTGAGCTGGCCCTGCAGCGGCGCCTCGGCCTGCCAGCCGTCCGGCAGGGGCGGGGGCGTCAGCGCCGCATCGCCTTCCAGCTGCTGGAGCAGGCCGGCGAGGCTTGCCGGGGTCACCTTGGCCCGTTTCAGCCCTTGCAGCAGGTGCAGCGGCAGGGGCAGCACCTGGCTGTGCCAGTAGTCGTGGACGACCTGTTCGGCGAGCTCGGCCCCTTCCGTTTCCACCTCCAGCTGCGGGCCCAGGCCCGCCTCCAGCGCCTGGCGCCGCAGGTTGCGGTGGCAGAAGCCGTGGATCGTGGTGATGTCGGCGGCATCGAGCTCTTCGAGGGCCAGCAGCAGCCGGGCCCGCAGCTGGGGCACGTTGGTGTCGGTGGGCCATTGCTCCAGCCAGCCGGCCAGCACCGCGTCCGTGGCGGGGCGGTCGGCGGCGGGCGTCTGCAGTGTTTCAAGCGCCTCCAGAGCCTGCTGAAACCGCCGGCCGATCCGGTCACGCAGCTCCGCTGCCGCCGCTTCGGTGAAGGTCACCACCAGCAGCTCTCGCACCGCCAGGGGCTGTTCTTTCAGGTGCGGCTCCGTGACCAGGCGCAGCACCAAGTGGGCCAGGGCAAAGGTTTTGCCGGTGCCTGCACTGGCTTCAAGTAGTCGCAGGCCGGCGCTGAGCGGCAGGGCATTGGCATCGAACTCCTGCAGCGGCCCATCGGCTGGGTTCGAGCGTGGCTCTTGCTGGCTGTTGGCCTGGCTCAGGGTGTGGCTCATGGCTGCACCTGCGCGTCCAGCAGCGGCGTCCACAGCGCTAGCGCCAGGCCGCAGACATCGCCGAAGCGTCCCGCCAGCAGGTCGGCGGCGGGGGTGCCGCCACCGAAGGCCAGCGCCAGCGGCGCCTCCTCCCGTTCCGCCATGGCGAACAGCCCCCCCTCCCAGGCGCTGCTGGCGGCGCCGGCACCGCTTCCGGGGTGTTTCCGTTCCGCCAGCGCATAGGCGTAACCCATGGCCGGTGGCACCGGCCAGCAGCGCAGGCGGTGCTCCTGGCGCCACTGGAGCAGGCTGTTGAGGTGTTGCTCCGCAGCAGCAGGCGCCGGCGCCGCCCAGACGCCCACCAGCTTGAAAGCCTCCTTCTCACGAGCGATCAGGCGTGCTTCCGTGGGCGCGGCTCCAGCGGCGGCGGCCAGCAGCAGTTCCAGCCACAGGCCGAGGCGGTCGCAGGGGCGGGGACGCGCAAGGCGCACATGCACCAGCGCGTCGCCATAAGCCATGACCTCAGCGGCCGGCCCCCGTAGGGATGTGCGGCCTTTGCCCGGTTGCCAACGCAACGCCAGGGGGCGCGGCGGGCCCAGGTCTGCCAGCAACTGCTGCAGCGTGTCCCAACGGTCCGTCAGCGTCTGGGCCTCCAGGGCCCCGGCGCTCAGCGGCGGCAGCACCCCGCGCCCCCGCGCCAGCAGGCTCCAATCGGGGGCAGGCACGGGGGTGTTCCGCGCACCTGTCAGCCCCGCCGATTGCGCCGCTGACAGCGCGCCGGCTTGCCGCTCGTGTTCTTGGCGCAGCAGCCAGGCCCGCTGCCGTTCATCGAGTTCGAGGGCTTCGAGGTCATCGAGCGGCTCCACCCACTCCTTGGGCCGAAGGCCCAGCTCCTTCAGCCATTGCGCCTGGGGCGCCAGCAGCCACTCGCGCAGGTCGCCCCAGGGATCAAGGCCGGCCTCGCCCCCGCCAGCCAACTCTCCGTGCCGTGCCACAACCACATCGCCAGCCAGCAGCTCGGCCGGGTCCTGCAGGGCCAGCGGCAGGGCCGGTGCCACGGAGGCGGCGCCATCGAGCTGCTGGCGCGCCAGCAGTTGCCGCCGGTCGCAGCTGGCCGGCGGCCGCTCGGCCGTGGCCAGGAAGTTGGCGCGCTCCAGCGGGTTGGCGGCATGGTGCACCACCAGCCGCTGCGCCACCGGCTCCCCCAGCTCCGCCTTCAGCAGCTCCAGCCACTGGCGCACGGCGGTGGCCGGTGGCATCTCCTCCCCTTTGCGCTCCTCGCGGCTGGTCCAGGCGATCAGCAGGTGGTCGCGGGCCGAGAGCAGCGCCTCCATCAACACGTAGCGGTCCTGGTCGGCGGGATGGGGATCACCGAGCCGCCGTTCCCGTTCCATCAGGTCGAAGCCGGGGCGCTGCCGTTGCCGCGGAAACACCTCGGCGTCGAGGCCCATCAGCACGATCACCCGGTGCGGAATGGCCCGCATCGGTTCCAGGGCGCTGATCGTGAGGGCGCCGCTGCGATGGCCGAAGCGGCCGCTGTCGCTTGTGAGGCGCTCCTCCAGTACGGCGGCCACCACAGGGGCTCCGATCGGCAGCGGGCAGCGGGCGGCGCTGGCTTGCCAGTCGGCGATGGCGGCGCGAATCGCCTGCAACTCCCAGGCCCGCTCCCCCCCCTCGCCGAACAGCTCCGGCAGCAGCTCGGCCAGCTGGCTGCCCCAGGCGACGGCATCACGCGGACGGCCCAGCCCGTCGAGCACGCGTTGCAGCTCGATGAGCAGGCGGATCCAACGCGCCTGGCGCTCCACGCTGCCCCCCAGCGCCTGCGGGGCGGTGAGTCCCACCGCCACGCCCGGTTGGTCGGCCAGCACCTGACCCAGCAGCAGCCGGTCGATGGCCCAGCGCAGGCTGTGGGTGGGATCGCCGCCGCGGGCGGCGCCATCGAGGCCCCAGCGGAAGCCTGCGGCCTGAAGCGCGGCATTCAAGGCGGCGGGCTCATCGGCCTCCAGCTCAAAGTGGGCCTGCAGGGCGCCGTTCTCCAGCAGGGCCTCCAGTGCGGAGGCGGTGAGCCGCTCCCCGCCCAGGCGCAACAGCTGCAGCAGGGCCCCGCCGATGCTGGCGTCGCCCTGCTGGCTGCGGTCGGTGAGCCGCCAGGGCAGGACCACCCCCGTGGCGCCGCTCTCACTGAACACCGAAGCGAGCAAGGGCGCCAGCCGCTCCACCTGGGGGGTCATCACCAGGATGTGGCGCGGTTCGAGGCTGGGGTCCTCGGCCAGCAGCTGCAGCAAGCGGTCGCGCACGATCTGCACCTGGCGCAGCCGCCCCGGACAGGGGTGAAACTCCAGCGAGTGGTCCGCCGGCGCCAGCGTCAGGGTGGGCCAGGCGTCCGTCTCCACCAGCTGCTGCTGCAGTTGCTCCAGCAAGGTGGGCGGCCGCAGCCCTTGATGCTCAGCGGCACTGGCGGGCAACAAGAAGAGGTCGCGGGTTTCCTCGGCGGCCAGCTGGCTGTCGCCGGTGCCCTCCAGCAGTTGCTGGAATTCGCCACCGAGCCGCCCGAAGCGGGCTTCAAGCCCGGGCGTGCGCGCCAGCCAGTCGAGGTCGTGGGGATCGGCCAGTTCGATCGCCACATCGAGGCTGCGGCGCCGGTCGCTGCAGCGCTGCCAGAGGTCACGGCAGGGGGTGAGCAGGTAAAGATCCACCGGCACCACCGAAGCGAGCGCCTGCAGCAGGTGCACCTGCACCGGCGCGGCACTGCTCAGGCCGAACAGCCGCAGTGGACCCTGGAGGCGATCGAGGCAGGCGGTGCCACCACGCAACCGCTCGATCGCCGTGAGCACCTTGAGGCCAAAGGGCGGCCGGCCGAGGCGGTCGTGCAGCTGGCGGAACAGGCGCGGTTGCCAGAGCTGATCGGCCGGCAGCGGCTGGCCGCGGGCGTCCTGGTCGTGGCCGTGGCACCAGGCGGCCACCATCGCCGGCCGGTAGAGGCTGAGGTCGTCGAAGCTATCGGCGATCGCCCGGCCCAGTTGCCACAGGGGCAGGTCGAGGGCCGGCCGCTGGCCATGGCCGCGCTGCTCCAGCCAGCGGGCCAGCAGGGCGGCGTCGGGGCCGGCGGCCAGGGCGGGCAGCAGCTCCAGCAGCGGCCACACCAGCTCGGTGGCTCGCCAGGGATCGCTGCCGGCGGCGCCTTCGCCGAGCAAGCCGTCCACGGTTTGGCGCAGCTCGCTGGTAAGAAAGGGAAAGCGCAGGTTGGCGGCGATGCCACCGAGCTCCAGGGCCAGTTGCTCGCCCAGCCAGCGGCTGGTGGGCCAGGTGTTCACCACCACCCGCACGGTCTCGAACGGCCCGGGAGGGTCGTGCAGCAGCTGCAGGGCAAGCAGGGCGGCCAGCTGTTCAGCGCGGTTGCTGCGGAAAACGCTCAGCACGGCGCGGCTGGTGGGCTGGTCAGAAGGAGCCGAGCGCGGCCCGGCTGGCCCGGGGCCGCTGCGATTGACCGGTGCCGGGCACAGAGATCGTGGCGCCGCTTTCGGGGCAGTAGGCGGTAAGGCTGCCGCCGTAGCAGGCGCCAGTGTCGATCATCACGATGTGATTGAGGCGGCGCAGCTTTGATGCTGGAGTGTGACCGATCACCACATCGCCGAAGCGGCCGTCGTAGGCCTGCCAGAACGGCAGACGGATGCCGAGATCCGGCGCCCAGGTGTGGGGGTTGAAGCCGGCATGGGTGGCCAGCCAGCCCTCGCCGGCGTAGGTGAGCGGCAGGGTGTCGAGGCGCTCCTGCCACATCCGACAGCGGGAATCGCCCAGCTGGCGGTAGGTTTCGCAGCCCGCCAGAGTGGGGTTGCACAGCCAGCTGCCCCGGCCCAGCGCCTCCAGCAGCCGTTGTTCGTGGTTTCCGCGCAGCCACACGGCGCGGCCTTCCTGCACAAGGCTCCAGGCCAGTTGCATCGCCCGCTCGATCTGGGGCCCACGGTTGATCACATCGCCGCAGAGCACGAGCCGATCGCCGGTGGGCAGCCGTTCCAGCAGAGACTGCAGGGCATCGGCGCAGCCATGCACGTCTCCGATCACCCAGTGACGGGAAGGCTGCGAAGGGGGAAGCATGCAAAGAATGCGTTAAAAACAGTCTCGCCCGGCGCGCATGAATCTGTCAGCCCCCTCAGCAAAAACTGCCTACGGGCGCTGATACGGTCCGGCAGGTGTCGTTGCGGGCCCATGAATCCAGCCTCCCTCCCCCCGTCGCAGAAGGTGAAGGCGCTGGTGAAGGCGCTCAACGGCGCCAAACGCACCAACGAAGCCCTGGCCCGCTGCCAGGACGGGGACGAAATGATCGAGGTGCTGCTGGGAGCCTCCGCGAAGCTCGGCCTCGGCCTCACCCGCGACGACCTGCTCTCCACCCCACCGATCCGTGACTGGATCTGGTGGAAAAACAAAGAAGCGCTGCTCACGATCGGCGACAACCGCCCGCGCTATCAACAGGACGTGCCGCCGACCCCTCAGGCGCCGGCGGCAGAGGGCGCCGACGGCGAGAAGCGCAAGCGCTTTTTCGGCCTGTTCTGAAGGCGGTTCAAGCGGGCGGGCCCGTTGGCCTCGGCGGTCACGGCGTGGGCATGGCGCAGGGCTCGGGGCGTGGTCACTTCCCTGAGGGTGCGAACGAACCACGGGTCCCACACCCAGGCGTCACAAAGAGGCGTCTAGACCAGGTGAAACAACCACGT
>ERZ888423.647-NODE-647-length-34896-cov-19.281364_pt1 | contig 34896 bp, 29 predicted proteins | sample MGYA00520523_ERZ888423 | MGnify/ENA primary metagenome ERZ888423 (study PRJEB32303, sample SAMEA104408611) | aquatic metagenome | biome: Brackish water; feature: Pelagic; material: water | place: Baltic Sea | collected 2014-06-08T10:24:00 | depth 30,27 m ...
TTAGTAGACTCAGTGGTCTATAAAAAAGTTGCACTAAGCTACAGGCAATGCCTCAAATCAAAACTAATATTTAGGTTTTTTGTCGTTATGCAAACAAAAACTATCCTCTGTAAATCAAAAATGCCGTGTATGCTACATAGCAAACCAAGAAGAAAATCCCAGTGGGCTTGCCTATTTGATTTTTTGCTTTTCCGGTCATGAGACTAAAGATAATAAGACATGATGCAGCAAGCAAGACTAGAATATCTGTATTAATGACAGGGTCATATTTCATTGGGCTAATCATTGCGCTAAGCCCCAGAACCCAAAGCAAATTAAAAATATTAGAACCTATTACATTAGCAACGGCTATGTCTGTATTCTTTTTCATAGCGGCTACTGCCGAGGTAACTAGTTCTGGCAAGGAGGTTCCAATGGCAACTATCGTAAGTCCAATTAAGTTTTGGCTAAGACCAAATTGCTCTGCAATAGCAATCGCACCATCTACCACCCATTTTCCACCTAAAAAGAGAGCGACAATTCCCAAAGAAATAAATAAAATGGATTTACCCATAGGCAATACTTCGTCTGGCGCGTCTTCTACCATATCGGCCCTGCCTTCTTTTGCAAGTTTTATAATGTACAGCATAAAAAGGCCAAAGAATAGCATGAGGACTATACCGTCTAATTGACTGATTATTAAACTATAGGTAGGATTAAAGATAGGTGCGTTCGCTAAGAAAGCTACGAGTAAAACGGCAATGATGGAATAAGGTATTTCAGAAAATATGGTCGATTCTTTGATGGTAAGCGGATAGATAAATGCAGCTACTCCAAGTATAAGTAGTATGTTGGCAATGTTAGATCCTACGACATTACCGATAGCTATTTCTGAAGAACCACTCATACTGGCAATTACGTTTACAATAAGCTCAGGCATGCTTGTGCCCATGCTCACAATAGTAAGACCTATAACCAAGTCAGATACATTGTATTTTTTAGCAACAGAAGCAGAACCAGCAACAAGCCAATCAGCACCTTTTATGAGCAATACAAAACCAATGGCAAAAAGTATATATGTTAACATATTTTGCAGCAAATATGCTAAAACCCTTTTAGTTATGGCGTCTAAATATTCTTATATCTCTTTTGATATTTATTAAAAAGCCAAGTATTAGCTATGGAAAACGGAACAAAAAGAAGGATTTCAAGTGATCTTATCTGATTTGAGGGGTAAATAAACGAGCCTTAGTGCTAAACATTTGTCAGTTTTATACGTTTGCACTTGTATATCAATCTGATGAGAATTAATATCTTAGCTGTTACCGCTTTTCTATCCTTGTCTGTATTTGCCCAAAAATTTACGCTAAGCGGGAGGGTAAAAGACGCAGCAAATGGAGAAACGTTAATAGGAGCATCAATTTTAGTAAAAGGCGGTGGTGGCGCAGTGACTAATGAATACGGATTCTATTCTATAACTCTAGAAGCGGGGTCGTATGAAATTACCTACAAGTATCTTGGTTACGAAACGGTTGTTGAAAATGTGAATCTAAACAAAGAGATTACCCGAAACATAGAGCTGGGAATAACCTCAAACGAAATAGGTGTTGCATTGGTTAGTGCAAAAGCACTTGAAAAAAGGGTAGAAAACAAACAGATTAGCGTGGTTAAAATGGAAACCTCTAAAATAAAAGAGATTCCTGTTATTTTTGGGGAGGTTGACATTCTTAAAACGATAACATTACTTCCAGGCATCCAGTCTGCAGGAGAAGGAAACAGTGGTTTTAATGTGCGCGGTGGAGCTCAAGATCAAAATTTAATATTACTTGATGAGGCTACGGTATATAACGCATCTCACTTGCTTGGTTTTTTTAGTGTTTTTAATGGCGACGCAGTAAAAGGTCTGGAGGTATATAAAGGAGGTATTCCTGCCAAGTACGGCGGAAGACTTTCATCCATAGTAGACATTAAAATGCGTGACGGTAATGCGAAAAGATATTCGGCGGTTGGTGGCATTGGAACTATATCCAGTCGGTTAACACTAGAGGGGCCAATTGTAAAAGATAAGTCTAGTTTTATGATAGCAGGGCGCAGAAGTTATGCTGACGTATTCTTACCTTTTGCTCCAGCCGAGGCGATACGAAACAGTAAGCTTTATTTTTATGATTTGAACCTGAAAGCAAATTATGATTTGAGTGATAAAGATAGGTTGTATGTAAGTGGTTATTTCGGAAGAGATGTTTTGGGTCTAAGTGAATTATTTGCCATAAATTGGGGAAATGCTACGGCAACCCTAAGATGGAATCACCTAGTTAATGAAAAAATGTTTGTGAATACTTCTTTGGTATATAGTAACTTTAACTATGGTGTAGATATTAAGTTTGCTGAAAACGCAAGCTTTGGACTTGATCAGTACATTAAAGATGTAGATTTAAAATCGGATTGGACCAATTATATAAGTCAAAAAAGCAAACTAAATTTTGGAGCTCAGGCAATTTACCATCGATTTAACCCTGGCTTGTTTGCGGCAAATAACGATGAGTCTAGACTCATCTTCAATGATGTGCAAATAGAAAAACGAAAAGCGCTTGAAAGCGGTTGGTATGTTGATCACGAATACAAACAAAGCTCAAGATTCAACTTTAGGTATGGTATACGTCTTTCTACGTTTTCAAACATTAGCGGTTCAGAATACAACTACTTTAAAGATGCTAATTACAAACCAATTGATACGCTTACGGTAAAAGATTCTTTTTCTGGCATTTACAACACCTATGCAGGATTGGAGCCTCGAGCTTCAATAAGTTATAATCTTACCAACAGTCTTGCGATAAAAGGATCGTATAATCGCACCTTTCAGTATATTCAACAAGCTTCAAATACTGCTTCTGCTTTTCCGACGGACCAATGGTTTAGTGTAAACCAAAATATAAAACCACAACGTGCAGATCAAATTGCCTTAGGGTTGTTTAAAAATTTTGAAATAAAAAAAATAGGCAGCTTAGAAACCTCTGCAGAGGTTTATTACAAGTGGATGAATAATCAAATAGATTATAGAAATGCTGCAGCGATTGCCTTCAATGAAAACCTAGATGGCGAATTATTAACTGGTAATGGCAGGGCATATGGAGCCGAGTTTTATGTGGCTAAGACAGAAGGCAAATCATCTGGATTTATTTCATATACATGGGCCAAGACACTTAGAGAAATTCAGGGAATTAATTTTAACAATCCTTATGTCGCTAATTTTGACAGAAGACATAATTTATCCTTTGTATTTACGCAAAAGTTTACCAAGAGACTATTAGCAACAGCTTCTTTTGTGTATTCTTCAGGTCAACCACTCACTACTCCGGTTAGCAAATATTATTACGAAGGAAGTTGGATATTAGAGTATGGAGAAAGAAACAATTACAGAGTGGTAGGATATCATAGAGCCGATTTGGGGGTAACACTCAAAAATAAAGAAAAGCCGGGCAAACGATTAAAAAGTAATTGGAATTTCTCGGTTTATAATATTTACAACAGGGCTAACCCGTATGCTATTTATTTCAGAACGATTGAAGAATCAGATCTGGGCAAAAACCCTGGAGCCATTACCGGCAATACAGCCGCTTTTCAGACCACTCTTTTTAAAATAATACCAGCGATTACCTGGAACTTTGAATTTTAATAGCAAATAGCATGAAAAAATTAATCCTAATACTATCGGCAGCGTTTCTATTTACTGCGTGCGAAAGAATAGTAGAAGTGGAAATCCCGAATGCGGATCCTAAGTTGGTTATTGAAAGCCAAATCACAACAGTAAATGATTTCTGGAGAGTTAGACTTACACTTTCGCAGCCTTATTTTGATCAAGATAGCGCTGATGGCCTTTCTAGTGCCGTAGTCACCATATCTGGAACAAATGGAAGTTTTGTCTCGCTGTTTCATCAAGACACTGGAATGTTTGTTTCGGCTGACTCTCAACGATGCATGGTAGGCGAAACATATACGCTTACCGTCGTGTATAATGGCGTTACCTATGTTGCGGCTGAGCAAACCCCAGATGCCAACCCAATAGACACCATAGCATCTTACTATCTGCCTGACAATAATGGATTTATTACAAAAGGGTATTACGTTTTTATTCAAGGAGTAGAGGCTAGTCCGGAACCAGGCGACTACTATCTTTTTAAAGCATATAGAAACGATACTCTTAAAGATGATTTTGGTCCGTTGTTGGACGATGATCAGTTCGGTTCGGTTTCGTACTTGAATCAAAATTTTGACATATTTAACATCGTTCAGGAACTAGCATTGGGTAAAACACCAAGACCATTTCCATTTGTGGTTGAGCCTACGGATACCATAAGAGTTGAGCAGTATGCTGTAAACCAAAAATATTATCAGTTTTTAGTTGATTTAAATGCGCAACAAAGCAGATCGGGCAGCCCGTTTGACTCGCCACCCGCCAACTTAAATAACAATATCAGCAACGGGGCGCTAGGTTATTTTTCGGTGGTTAATAAGGAGGAAGCTTGGATAATTGTCGAAAAATAGCCTTCAAAACAAGAAGTTCTATTTTCTAAGTTTATCCAAAAGTTGGTTAAGCATTTCATATTCACTTGGAGTCAAGTGACTATGTTCTTGTATAATTTGGTTAACTATAACGTTTAATTCGGATAGGGTTTTTTGTCCCGTCTCAGTTATAGAAATATCAACCTGTCTTTTATCATGACAACTTGTTTTTCGTTTTACTAGTTCTTTATCGTCTAGCTTGTCTACAAGGCGACTGGCGTTCGACATTTTATCGACCATTCGGCTTGTTATCTCGTTAATGGAAACAGGCGAGGGATGCTGACCTTGTAAAATTCTAAGCACATTAAATTGCTGCAAGGAGACGTTAAAATCTCGTATTGCAGAATTTAATAGACCCGACAAATAGCTGTTGGTAAAGGATATATTGACAATGACTTTTTCTGCTTCATTGCTAAATTTTTCTTGCTTTATCAGATCCTCTATGCTCATCCGTTCTTTCTAGTTGTAAATGCAAATTTGACAAAAGTTTACCGATGTATTGATACATTCTGTCAAAGACTTCAATTAAGTAAGTGTAATATGCTTAAAACCAAAGATAATTGCGTCTGTTTATCAAATGCAATGTCCAGAATACTGTCACTCCTAATTTTCTTCATAATCTTTTTTGCCTTAGATGTTTATGTTTTTCAAGGGTATAAATTAGTAGTGAAAAAATGGATACCAAATCTCAGTTTAGTCTTCCATGTTATTTATTGGGCTATTCCTGTTATTTTAATCGGATTATTAATTGGAACTATGGTTTTTTCGGAAAATCCGACCAAAAGCAAGCTCTTTATGTGGTCTGCCAGTATTTTATTCGGCATTTTCATTGCTAAATTTGTGTGGCTTATTTTTATTATTTTGGATGATGTGCTGAGATTGATAAAGTATTCAGGTAATAAAATAATTGCTGGAGGAACTCCTGTTAAGTCCATTAGTAGATCAGAGTTTATAATTACAACCGGAGCCTTTTTGGCGGGAAGCCTTTTTAGCGGACTGGTATATGGTATAGCAAGCGGTGCTCATAATTACCAAGTGCATCGCAAAATGTTAAAGCTAAAAAACCTTCCAACTGCTTTCAAAGGATTTAAAATAGTTCAAATTTCAGATGTGCACTCGGGTAGTTTTTGGAGTAAAGAAGGGGTAAAAAGGGGCATACAAATGATACTGGATTTGAAACCCGATGCTATATTTTTTACGGGAGATTTGGTAAATAGCACATCTGCAGAGTTCGATTCCTTCAAAGAAATGTTTAGCCAATTGCAAGCCCAATACGGGGTTTATTCGGTACTGGGTAATCATGATTACGGAGATTACTACAGGTGGCCAGATGCCAATGGGATTACCAAAGAGCAAAACTTACAAAAACTCCTCGACCATCACAAATCAATGGGTTGGAATCTGTTGATGAATGAAGGTAAAATCATAGAAAAAGAAGGGCAAAAACTGGCCATACTGGGTGTTGAAAATTGGAGTGCTCATCCTCGTTTTCCTAAATATGGTGACCTGAGCAAAGCATACTCACAAGTAGAGAACATAGAAAATAAATTATTGCTGTCTCACGACCCTAGTCATTGGCGAGCAGAGGTATTAAAAGACTACCCGAGTATAGATGCTATGTTTGCTGGACATACCCATGGTATGCAATTTGGTATTGACACTAAATTTTATAAATGGAGTCCGGTAAAATACCAATATCCGGAGTGGGCAGATCTGTACGAAGAAAACGGGCAGTATCTGTACGTAAATAGAGGCTTTGGGTATTTGGGGTATCCGGGAAGATTGGGTTTCTTGCCCGAGATTACACTGTTTGAGCTGGAAGTAGGGTAAAAATCAAGTTGTTAATGCAGAACTTTTTGCCAAAATCAGTTGAGTTAAAAACTCTGGATTCTCTTCTAGCATATTGCCAACCACCACCACATCTGCTCCTGCTGCAAATACTGCTTCGGCATCTTCTCTGGTTTTTATTCCCCCACCTACGATGATGGGCACGTGCACTTCATTTTTTACTGCAGCTATAAGTTTGGGTGACGCATACTGATCAGCTCCGCTTCCACAGTCTAGGTATATCAATTTCAGACCTAGTTGGCAACCAGCTAATGCCGTAGCGGCAGCAATTCCCGGCTTATCCTGAGGAATAGGTGTTGTCCCGCTTATGTAGGATACGGTTGTAGTTCTTCCCCCATCAACTAATATGTAGCCTGTAGAAAGTATTTCTAAACCAGAACGTTTGAGCTTATGTGCAGATTCTACATGTCTGCCGATGAGTAAATCAGCATTTCTTCCACTTATAAGACTAAGCAATAATATAGCGTCAGCCTTCTCGTCTATCTGATTGGGGCTGCCAGGAAAAATAATAAGAGGTTTGTTCGTTCTTTTTTTCAAGCCAGCTAAACAACTCCCCATATTTCCCTCGGTAACTAGGCTTCCGCCTACAAAAAGAAAATCTACTTGACTAAAACTGGGATGAAAAACAAGAGCATCAAGTTGCGAATCTTCAGAACGATCTGGGTCCACAAGTACCGCAATTATTTTTTGGTTTACGAGCGAAGAGGATAATATTTTATGTAATATGCTAATAGTCTATCTGTTGCGAAAACAGGTTTTCTAAACCAAATTTCCAAGTTAAATTTTAAATATTTATTGATTTTTATCTTATCAACACGGCAAATCTCTTAAAAATAAGTCAATGATAAAATTTTATTGTGGAAGTGTGGAAAACCCCGCTTTATTATTGGGTAATAATGGGTGTATGTTTGACTTAAAACTCACTATAAATATTCGTGTCCCAGAATAGATTTAGAGAGTTGTTTAACCATAAACTTTTACGTACAAAAAACTACTTACAGAATGAGCAATAAATCAACATACAGCAAAAACGCATTAAAATTTAAGCGCTTTAACACTAAAAGTGGCGCGGCAGCCACAGACCTTTTCGAATACGAGTACAGAACTTCAGTAATCAAAAATCCAGCAGGGGACGATGTGTTCAGAATGGAAAACGTTGAAGTACCTAAAGATTGGTCGCAGGTGGCTACAGATATTCTGGCTCAGAAATACTTTAGAAAAGCAGGTGTTCCACAGGCCGACGGAACAACTAGTTCTGAAACATCCGTAAAACAAGTAGCGCACAGACTCGCTGACTGTTGGAAAACCTGGGGTGAAAATTATGGTTATTTCGCATCTAAAAAAGACGCTCAAATTTTTTACGACGAGTTGGTTTATAGTATTCTAGGCCAAATGGCGGCACCTAATAGTCCTCAATGGTTTAATACAGGTCTTCATAATTCCTATGGTATCACAGGAAAACCTCAAGGACATTATTATGCTGATCACGAAACGGGTGAAGTTCAAAGATCTACTTCGGCATACGAGAGACCACAGCCACATGCTTGTTTTATCTTGTCTGTAAATGATGATTTGGTAAACGAAGGTGGTATCATGGACCTATGGGTGCGTGAAGCAAGGATTTTTAAATACGGATCTGGGGTAGGAACCAACTTTTCTTCGATAAGAGCAGCTAGTGAAAAATTAAGTGGTGGAGGAAGCTCTTCTGGACTTATGAGTTTCTTAAAAATTGGAGATAGAGCAGCTGGTGCTATAAAGTCAGGCGGAACTACGCGTAGAGCAGCCAAAATGGTATGTCTTGACTTAGATCATCCTGAGATCATGTCATTCATCAACTGGAAAAAAGACGAAGAGAAAAAAGTAAAAGCACTTATAGACGCAGGATACGATTCTGGTTACGAAGGAGAAGCTTATGCTACTGTTTCTGGCCAGAACTCTAACAACTCTGTACGTATACCAAACAAATTTTTTGAAGCGCTTAAAAACGATGGTGAGTGGGAATTAATTTCAAGAACAAGTGGTAAACCAATCAGCACTGTTTCTGCACGTAAAGTGTGGGATGATATTTCATTTGCTGCTTGGGCATGTGCTGACCCAGGGGTACAATACGATACAACCATCAATGAGTGGCATACGTGTCCAGAAGGAGGAAGAATAAATGCATCTAATCCTTGTTCGGAATACATGTTCTTGGATAACACGGCTTGTAACCTTGCGTCGCTAAACCTTAGAAAATATTTCAACGAAGAGACGAAGGAATTTGACGTTGAGGCTATAGAATATGCATCTAGACTTTGGACAGTCGTGCTGGAAATTTCGGTTCTTATGGCTCAATTTCCAAGCGAAGAGGTTGCCAAACTTTCTTATCAATACAGAACGTTAGGTCTTGGATACGCTAACCTTGGTTCAGTACTTATGGTGAGTGGAATTCCTTACGACAGCAAAGAAGCATTTGCCATGTGTGGAGCGGTTACAGCTATAATGACCGGCGTGTCGTATGCTACTTCAGCAGAAATGGCAAGCTTCATGGGAGCTTTTAATCAATACGATAAAAATAAAGAGCATATGTTACGTGTGATGAGAAACCACCGATATGCTGCCTATAATCTAGATGAGTATGATGGATTGAGCATTAAACCGGTAGGAATAGATCCTGCTTACTGTCCGGAGTATTTACTTACTCCTGCTACCAACGCTTGGGACAAAGCGGTGCAGTGGGGAGAGAAATATGGCTATAGAAATGCACAAACTACCGTTATAGCGCCAACAGGTACTATCGGATTAGTTATGGACTGCGATACCACAGGCATAGAGCCGGATTTTGCGTTAGTTAAATTTAAAAAACTTTCAGGCGGGGGGTACTTCAAAATTGTAAATCAATCAGTTCCTATGGCATTAGAGACATTAGGATATTCTCCAGATGAGGTAAGTGCTATTGTAAATTATGCAAAAGGACATGGAACATTGGTTAATGCGCCGGCGATAAATCACGAAGCGCTTTTAGAGAAAGGGTTTACTGCAGATGATTTGACTAAGATTGAAAGCGGTCTTCCTTCTGCATTTGAAATTAGTTTTGTATTTAACCATTGGGTACTTGGTGAAGAAGCAATGAATCGTTTAGGTTTTGTTGCTGAGCAATATGAATCTGACGGATTTAATCTACTTAGAGCTCTTGGTTTTAGTAAAAAAGACATCTCATTAGCTAACGATTATGTGTGCGGCACCATGACTGTTGAGGGAGCTCCTTTGCTTAAAGATGAGCATTTAACTGTGTTTGATTGTGCTAACAAGTGCGGTGAAAAAGGAGAGAGGTTTATTCATGCGCATGGTCATATCAAAATGATGGCAGCAGCTCAACCTTTCTTGTCAGGTGCCATTTCTAAGACTATAAACTTACCAAACGAAGCTACTGAAGAAGACATTAAGTCTTGCTACCAAATGAGCTGGGAGCTCGGCACTAAAGCAAATGCACTATACAGAGACGGCTCTAAACTTTCTCAACCGCTTAGCAATAAGTCAGATGTTGAAGACAAAGAAGACGACACCATATCTGCTGTAGAAAATGCTGTAGGCAACTCCGGCTTCTTAAATATTGACCAACTTACACAAGAACAAGTATTAGAGGCAGCCCAAAAAATATTAGATAATTCGAAGAGCACTGAGTTTATGCGTCAGCTATCTAGCATAGTTGAACGTAAAAGACTTCCTTGGAAACGAAGAGGATTTACACAAAAAGCTAAAATTGGAGGTCAAACTTTATTTGTAAGAACAGGTGAATATAACGATGGAACCTTAGGTGAGATCTTTATCGATATGCACAGAGAAGGAGCAACCTTCCGCTCGTTAATGAATTGCTTCTCAATTGCAGTTTCCATTGGATTGCAATACGGTGTGCCTTTAGAAGAGTATGTAAGTAAATTTACATTTACCCGTTTTGAGCCAAGCGGCATGGTAGAAGGGCACCCTAATATTAAAAACTCAACATCTATCATTGATTATATTTTCAGACTTCTTGGTTTTGAATATTTAAATAGAACAGATTTAGTTCATATTAAACCAACAAAAGAAGAGGCGCAAGCAAGAGCAGACATTAACACTGCACGAAAAGAGGAAGAAGGGGGCAATGCAATAGCCTCTGTCGTAGCCGTAAGCTTAGAGCCGCTTATAGAAGTTAAGGAGACTGCGGTTGCAGCAAAAGCAACCTTTCAGACGGTAGCAAAAACATCAGGCGATGCTTTACCTTGTACCAATTGCGGCAGTTTGGCCTTGGTCAGGAATGGCACATGCCATTTGTGTACTAACTGCGGAACGACTACAGGATGCAGCTAGAATCTAATTAAGGTTGGAAAATTGAAAAAATCAGGCCTCAGATATGGGGCCTGATTTTTTATGTCAACATTGTTTTTTTTGTTAAAAAATGTGGATAAGTTGTGAAACTCGAAAAAATATGGTTTATTTTGTGGACTGAAATTTCAACATGACCGTTGCTTTTGCCGAAATAAAGAATCACTTATCGGAAGATAATGAATTGCTGAACTACGACAACGTTCCGTATTCTGGTGTAATAAGCAAAAATCTTATCGAAACTATTGCAGAAAATCAATACTTAAACGGAAGAAAACACGGCATTCAAAAACTATATTATCCATGTGGACAACTCAAGGAGGCGATCATGTATACAAACGGGCTTGCCAATGGCAGATTCATATCATATCATGAAGACGGTTCTAAAAAAATGAATGCAACCTATACTATGGGAGAATTTGACGGTTTGTATGAAGTGTGGTCACAATGTGGAAGACTGCTAGAAAGAAAAACATACTACCAAGGTAGACTTATAGCATGCAGATCTTGATTTTAGCGATTCAAGTATTCCTTAACTGCAACTTCTAGATTGGAGTACCAATCATCACCGAACTTCCTCACAAGAGCGCTTTTTGCAAACTGATAGACTTTTAAATCATCTTCCTTGCCCTTTGTGCACGCATCTGCGCAAATACTCCAACGGTGATAATTTAAAGCGTAAAACTCGCTGTATTTAGCTACTCTGATGGGATATAAATGACAACTGATGGGTTTTGGAAAACCAAAATCGTGTTTTTTATTGGCAATTTCGATGGCACAGTTTAGAATTCCGTCTTTGCGTACCACAAATACACACTCTTTATTCTCTTTACACGTGGTTACGTCCATCATATCAGAAGGATCTTTCTCAGTGAATCCGTCTTTTGCAAGAAGGGCTAATCCATCTTCGTCCATTTCAGTTTTTATGGTCTCAATATGTGAAGCTATAACGTCTATTTCTTCGGGATCTAATGGGGCGCCTGCGTCACCTTCTATACAGCACACACCTTTGCAAGCGAGTACATTGCATGCGAAAGAACGCTCCACAACATCTTCTGAGATGAGACAATTGTCAACCTTTATCATAAAGAGTTTTCTAGGTAATCTTTGAAGCCAAGCTGTTCTAGTTTATCTGCTTTTTCAAGCACTTGCTTTTCCATGGTTTCGGTATACTTGGCAAGTCTAACGATGATGTCGCTATTAGACGTCGCTAATATCTTTGCTGCAAATAAGCCAGCATTTTTAGCGCCATTTATAGCCATAGTTGCTACGGGAATTCCGGGAGGCATTTGTACTATAGAGTATAAAGAGTCCAAGCCGCTCATGTTACTAGACTTAATAGGTACTCCAATAACGGGCAAAGAGGTTATAGACGCAACCATTCCCGGCAAGTGTGCAGCGCCGCCGGCTCCGGCTATTATGCATTTATATCCTTTGCTATGTGCTTCTTTAGCACACGCGTACATTCTATCTGGAGTTCGATGTGCAGAAACTATCGTTAAATCATAGTCGATGCTTAAAACTTCTAACACTTTTGCTGCTTCTGCCATTTCAGGCAAATCAGAGTCAGAACCCATTATTATTAATACTTCAGCCATAGTACAAAGGTAAGAGGTTCTGTTCGTACACCATAACACAATATTTATTTTACGTTTAAACGTAAAAATGGCCATTGGAAACGTGCCTTTTTATGCTTATTTACCAATTATTTGCAGGAGTTCTTTCACTTCTGACATTTTAGTTACCAACTCGTCTCGCGTATCTGCCAGCACAGTAAAATGACCCAACTTTCTGTCAGGTGAGGTAGTGGTTTTGCCATACATGTGGATGTAGACTCCTTCTATAGCGAGTACTTGGTCTAGGTTAGCTAGTTGGTAGGCTCCATTCAGATCTTGTGGTCCTACTATGTTACAAGTAGCTGCTGGTTTTATTAGTGCGGTGCTACCGAGCGGTTGCCCGAGCAAGATCCTATTGAGCTGCTCATACTGTGAGGTATAAGAGCTTTCTATGGTGTGGTGTCCACTATTGTGCGGACGTGGAGCGATTTCGTTCACATACACATTACCATTATCTTCCACAAATAATTCTACGGCAAATAGTCCGGGACTGTCAAATGCTTTGACAGCATCTTTTGCAATAGACTCACAGTAATTACTTGTTTCAGTAGTCAAACTGCTTGGTGCTATGAGGTAGTCCATTAGGTTACTTCGTGGGTCAAAAACCATCTCACAAGGCGGGTATGTAGAGGTACTTCTGTCTTGTGCTACCGCTACTATCACCGATATTTCTGTTGCATTGTTGGCTAGTTTCTCTATCACAAAACCGTGCTCGCTTATTAGACTTTTATCTTGATGGTTTTTGAGATTTTCAAATTGGGATTTGGTTAGTAGCTGTATCCCTTTGCCATCATAGCCACCTTTTCGGTGTTTAAGTACAAAATTATCTTCTGGCCAAGCAGCTACTTTATCAGCTAGGTTTTCTATGGTAGCAAGGGAAAAGTCTAGCGTAGCCACACCATTATTTGCGTAGTATTCCTTTTGTAGTCCCTTGTCTTGTATGATAGTAAGCACTGAGGGTTTGGGAAAAACAGGTATTCCCGATTTTTCAAGTGTGAGAAGAGCTTCAACGTTCACGTGTTCAATTTCATACGTAACAACGTCGCTTAAGCCACCTAACTCTTTAATTTTAATTTCATCTTGAAGCGAGCCAATCACCTGATTTTTACATACCAAAGAAGCAGGACATTCATTGTTGATTTCTAAAAATACGTAAGAAGTATTCATTGGAGAGCCTGCTTCAAACAACATTTTACCCAGTTGTCCGCCACCTAAAACGCCGATTGTTTTTCCCATATTAAGATTTGATAAGTGCAAATGTCAAAAATTAATTGGACTACGCTTATTATCTATCTAAATTTGTTGCGCAAATAGCGCATTTTAGCATAAAAAATCATGGCAAGAGTAGTAGTAGGATTATCAGGCGGGGTAGATTCATCGGTAGCTGCCTATTTATTACAACAACAAGGTCATGAAGTAATAGGTATTTTTATGAAAAATTGGCACGATACCGGCGTTACCATAAGTGACGAGTGCCCGTGGGAAGAAGATAGTAAAGATGCACTTTTGGTAGCAGACAAACTGGGAATACCTTTCCATACCGTAGATTTGAGCGAAGAATATTACGAGCGTATAGTGTCGTATATGTTCAAAGAGTATAAGAGTGGTCGCACGCCAAACCCAGATGTACTCTGTAACAGAGAGATTAAATTTGACAGTTTTTTGAAACACGCTGTAAAATTGGGTGCCGAATATGTGGCAACGGGTCACTACTGCAGAAAGGCCGAGAGCGATACGGGATATGACTTGCTCGCGGGCAAGGATGACAATAAAGATCAAAGCTATTTCTTATGCCAAATAAATCAGGAACAATTGGCAAAAGCATTGTTTCCTATTGGAGAATTGGAAAAAAGTGAGGTGCGCCGCATCGCCAAAGAACAAGATTTAATAACTGCGGAAAAACGGGATAGTCAAGGACTTTGTTTCATAGGAAAAGTAAAATTACCTGATTTTTTGAAGCAGCAACTTACTGAAAAGAAAGGAAATGTAATTGAAATCGCTCGAGACTGGACCGGTTTTAAGAATGAGTTAAAACCCATAGAAGAATATCACTTTGCAGAATCGGATGGTAAAAAAATAGGGGAGCATAATGGTGCTCATTTTTACACCATTGGTCAGCGAAAAGGATTGAACATAGGCGGCCATGTTAATCCGTTATTTATTATTCAAATTAACACGGAAACGAATACGGTGTATGTGGGTGAGGGAGAAGACCATAAAGGTTTGCACAGACCAGGGCTACTCATTAAAAACGAGGATATTCATTGGCTAAAAAAAGTAGACGAGCTTACCATAGGCGAATCAAAAAGATATGAGATACGTATTCGCTATCGCCAACCACTGTCTGGAGCCACACTTATCAAAACAGATAATGGCTTAGAAGTGCATTTTGATGCACTGAAGTCTTCTGTGGCCAAAGGACAGTTTGCGGCATGGTACAGTGGAGATGTACTGGTAGGGAGTGGGGTGATTAGTTAAGAACTAAAAAAAGGACTGGATTTTTTGAAAAACTTCAAAAAATGATAGGATTTGGCCTCCGTTTCGTCACGAACTTCCAACGTTCTTTCCGCCGAGGCGGACGTCATTACCGACAAGTCTGGAATTTAAGGCCTGTTCTTATACGCATTGGTTGAGCCGGAAATGTAATCGGTGTAAATTTTTCAATTAATAACCAGTCCCTTACTTCAAAGGAACAGTATTATTCTCAAATTTGTTTTATAAACTTGCAACAATTTGAATCCAAATTGATAAGTATAATCATGCCAGTAAAAAATGCTGGCACATACCTAGAACCATGCCTTGATTCTATCTTAGCTCAGACCTATACGAATTGGGAGTTAATTGCGGTAAATGATGGAAGCACCGATGGTTCTGCAAAAGTCTTGTCTAAATACGCTACTGATTATAGCAATATTCACGTAGTGGATAGTGAGGGAGAAGGTATACCGAAGGCCTTACGAAAAGGGTATGGCTTATCTCGGGGAGAGTGGATACATAGAATGGACTCCGATGATTTAATGCCTGCAGAAAAACTACAGCTATTTATGGAGAGGGCAAGTATAGGAACCGTTGTAACGGGAAAGGTTTCTTATTTCTGCGATGAGTACACCGTAGGTGAAGGTTTTCTGAAGTACGCCAACTGGTTAAATGAAATCATGGAAAGTGGAGATTTTTGGAGGGATGTATTTAAAGAGTGCCCCATACCTTCTTCTGCATGGCTAATGCACCGATTAGATTTTGAAACTATTGGCGGTTTTAAATCTGACTTAATGCCCGAAGATTACGATCTGTGTTTCCGTATTATGGAATACAAACTCAAGGTGGTCCGGGTGCCACACGTAGTGCATCATTGGAGGGATAGCTCTACACGTACATCCAGAAATGAAAAATACTATTTTCCGATAGCTTACATTCCTCTTAAAGTGCATTACTTTGTAAAAATGGCGTACGATTCTTCTAAATGTTTAGTGCTTTTGGGTGCAGGGATAAAAGGAAAGAAAATGGCAAAAGAGCTTTTGGAAAAAGAAATATCCTTTAAATGGTATACCAATAATCCAAATAAAGTAGGACATGATATTTATGGGTTAGTAATAGAGGATGAACAACAAATAGATTTTGACAGTAGCCAGTTGATTCTAGCTATTTCTTCACCTGAAGATCAGTTGGTTATGCGAAAGAGACTTAACGAATTGCAAAAAATAAACAACCAAGATTACTTCTGGTTGTTCTAAGGAAGACCTTATTCTACTTCTTCGTAATCGACATACTCACCACCATGCTTGTCGTTTTTTTTAGTGGTTTTTTGAGAATTATTAACTGTAGTATCTTGTTTTTGTGGTTCGTTTTGTCGCACAACGTTAGAAATGCGAAAAATTCTTTTCACCACCCAATATATGATTAAGCCTAGAAAAAGGTACTTCACTATCTACTCAAATACATTGATTTTTGCTTGTATAACTCTCTAAATACAGGGTCTTTCGTGTCTTTTACAAAAAGGATTGCTTCACCTGTACTTTTCATTTCTGGACCTAGTTCCTTATTTACATTTGGGAATTTGTTAAATGAGAACACAGGCTGTTTAATTGCATAACCTTCAAGTTTGGGTGTTACATTAAAATCTTTTAGTTTCATATCACCTATCATAATTTTAGTTGCGATATTGACATAAGGAACCTTGTGTGCTTTGCAAATAAAGGGAACAGTTCTACTTGCCCTTGGGTTTGCCTCTATTACATAAACCTCTTCATCTTTCACAGCAAATTGTATGTTGAGTAAGCCCCGGACATCCATAGCAAAAGCTATTTTTTTGGTGTATTCTTCCATTTTAGCCTGTACATTGGCTGATAAGCTAAACGGAGGCAAAACTGCTGACGAATCGCCCGAGTGAATTCCTGCTGGTTCAATGTGTTCCATCGTGCCAATCATCAAAACTTCTTCACCGTCACAAATACTGTCACTTTCAGATTCTTCGGCGCGGTCAAGGAAGTGATCTATGAGAACTTTATTTCCGGGTAAATCTCCTAAAAGATCGATAACTGCTTTTTGTAGGTCTTCGTCATTAATTACTATTTTCATTCCCTGTCCACCTAAAACATAGCTAGGGCGTACCAACACAGGATAACCTACCTCATGGGCTACTTGTACCGCCTCATAAGCGTTAGTGGCAACACCAAATCTTGGATAAGGAATATTTAAGTCTTTTAATAAGTTAGAGAAAGATCCTCGGTCTTCGGCCAAATCCATATTCTCGAAAGAGGTGCCTATAATACGTACTCCATGATCTCTCATACGCTCACTTAGCTTAAGTGCCGTTTGTCCGCCAAGTTGCACAATAACGCCAACTGGTTTTTCTAGTTGAATGATATCCCAGAGATGCTCCCAGAAAATAGGTTCAAAATATAATTTATCGGCTGTATTAAAGTCTGTACTTACAGTTTCGGGATTACAATTTACCATTATGGCTTCGTAACCCAATTCTTGAGCGGCTTTAATGCCGTGCACGCAACTGTAGTCAAATTCTATGCCTTGTCCAATTCTATTGGGCCCAGAACCGATTACGATAATTTTCTTTTTATCGGATATTTTACTTTCGCATTCTCCATCAAAAGTAGAATACATATAGTTGGTTGGCGAGCTAAACTCTGCAGAACACGTATCCACCATTTTATATACCCGATGTATGCCTAGCGCAGTTCGTTTGGCATGTACATCCATGTCGGTAATTCCTCCGCCGAGTAAATGGGCAATTTGAGCATCTGCAAATCCTTTCTGTTTCGCAAGACGCAATACATCTGCATCGATATTATCGAGGGTGTATTTTTTAATTTCACGGTCCATTTTTACCAGTTCATAGATTTGCTCCAGGAACCAACGGTCTATATTCGTAATTTTTTGAATACTGGTAATAGGCACTCCAAGCGCCATCGCATCTTTTAAATGGAAGACCCTGTCCCAACTTGGATTCGCCAGGCTGTGTAATATTTGATCGAGATTTTTTAGCTCGTAACCGTCAGAACCCAAACCTAATCGTTTGATTTCTAGGGATTGACATGCTTTTTGTAAAGCCTCCTGAAAGCTTCTACCTATACTCATTACTTCGCCTACGGACTTCATTTGTAAGCCTAGCGTGGTATCCGCACCTTTAAATTTAGCAAAATCCCAACGCGGTATTTTAACGATAGTGTAGTCTATACTTGGCTCGAAGAATGCTGATGTTGTTTTGGTAACTGGATTTTTTAATTCGTCTAGGTAATAACCTAAGGCAAGTTTAGAAGCGATTTTGGCAATTGGGTAACCAGTTGCTTTGGAAGCAAGCGCAGAGCTACGAGAAACGCGGGGATTAATTTCAATGGCAATAATGTCTTCGTTTTCTGGGTTTACTGAGAACTGTACATTACAGCCGCCGGCAAAAGTCCCCAAATTGCGCATCATGTCAAACGCCATATCTCGCATTTGCTGAAAACAGGTGTCGCTTAAAGTAAGTGCAGGCGCCACCGTAATACTCTCGCCTGTATGAATACCCATGGGATCAAAGTTTTCGATGGTACAGATTACTGCGATGTTATTGTTGGCGTCACGTAATAATTCTAATTCGTATTCCTTCCAACCTAAAACGGCTTGCTCTACGAGCACTTCATGAGTAGGAGAAGCTTCTAATCCTCGCTTTACCGCTTCATCAAAGTCATCTTTTGTATGTACAAAACCTCCACCATAACCACCCATAGTAAAGGATGGACGTATTACCAAAGGATAACCAATAGTTTGGGCAACTTCCTTAGCTTCGAGATATGAGTTCGCTATTCTTGAAGTGGCTATAGGAATACCAAGCTCAATCATAAACGAGCGAAAAAGATCACGATTTTCTGTTTTCTCAATAGCCGTAATATCTACACCTATTATCTTTACATTGTGATTATTCCATAGTCCAATTTCATCTGCTTCTATAGCTAGGTTTAAAGCTGTTTGACCACCCATTGTAGGCAATACATGCGTAATGGAAGGCTGCTCGATAAGTATTTGTTCGATACTTTCTACGGTCATAGGCAGCAAGTAAATGTGCTCAGCCATAGAAGGATCTGTCATTATCGTTGCGGGATTAGAGTTGATAAGTGAAACTTCTATTCCTTCTTCTCGCAAACTTTGAGCTGCTTGGCTACCGCTGTAATCAAATTCACATGCTTGTCCGATGATGATGGGTCCACTGCCTATGATGAGGACGTGTTTTATACTGGAGTCTTTAGGCATACATTCTTAAAATTGGGCAAAGTTATATTATAAAAACAGCGCAACAAGCGATGTGGAAAAGGTGGGAGAATGGAGTTGTGAATTGTTTCGGTTGAATAGGTTCGTGCGAATGAGTTCGTGTGAATGAGTTCGTGTCCTCACGAACCCCTTCAAGCAATGCAGTGGCACAAACTTCTTCTTCACTCAACGACTCACTAAAAAATTTTCTGGTGTTATGAATGAGTTCGTGAGGACACGAACCTATGCAGGTGCGAATAGCAAGGTCAAAAATACGTAACTTGGTTTCAAGGTAATCTAAGCGGAGCCCTGTACGAAGCTAAAATATAGACAAGTATCGAGCAGAAATTTGTTTGCTATAACTGTTTTAAATTTGAGTTTGACTTTTGAGCTTGCGTTTGATTAGATCAACTCTTCTTCTTCAAAATAATTTATTATGTGATGTCTTAAGTACATTTCTTGTTCCAATAAATCTTGATTTGGCAACTTTTCTTTGAGTTCCCATACTGGCCATTCTTTTTCGTCCACACCTTTTAGCTCGTAGTGTCCGGAGGTACTTAAAACTCTACATGTGGCTATGTGCATGAGTTGCACCTTTTCTTCTTTTTTAAATTCGATTTGAGGTTTGCCAAGTTCTCTAAGTCCTATTACATATAATATGGCACTTAAATCAGGCGTTTTATCAAATTTTTTTTCAAATAGCTCTCTGATTTTAAACCATTTTTCTTTTACTGTTTCTTCTTTTATGTTGTTCATATTGCTCTTAAATCGTCACTTTCATTCAGGAATATATCTGCTTACGTAAGCATATTCGTCGTCAAACATAATTCAATACAAGGAGTTTTCATTTTTCTTTTGACTTTGTGTTTGATATTGCTTTGCTTTGTCCTTATGCTAACACTCATACAAAGATTACTCATGCAGGCCAAAAACCGAGGAGTTTTCTTAAAAGTGAACATTGAACAAGGAGAGGCTATTCAGAGAAAGACACTGAATAAGCTCCTGGTAAAAGCACAAGATACCAAATTTGGAGTAAAACATAATTTTAAGGAACTGATAGATTCGCCTAGCGTATTGTCAGATTATACGGAGAGTGCTACAATGGGAGACTATCTTAACATGCTACCCTGGTGGACTCGAGCTCGTATGGGGGAGGAAAATGTAACTTGGCCAGATCCTATTGTAAATTATGCGGTAAGTTCTGGAACTTCTGATGGAAGCAGTAAGTATATTCCTGTAAGTCATGATATGTTAAAACATATTCGTCGCGCTAGTTTGCGACAAGTGTTGAGCATTATACAAACAGACGTACCTAAAGATCATATAGCTAAACAATGGCTTATGATAGGCGGCAGTACCGAACTGGAGTATAACGGAATGTATTATTCAGGTGATTTAAGTGGAATTACAACCGGATCTGTGCCTATTTTATTTCAGCGATTATCTAAACCAGGAATTCATATTCGAAAAGAAAAAAATTGGACAGAAAAAATCGAGAAGATTACTCTAGAAGCAAAAGACTGGGATGTGGGAATGGTAGCTGGCGTTCCGGCTTGGATAAAGCTGTTGATGGAGAGTATAATTGATAAGTATAATCTTGATAACATACACGATATCTGGCCACATTTTGAAGCGTATATACACGGCGGGGTAGCCCTTACGCCTTACAAAAAAGCACTGGATGGACTAATGGGAAGACCCATAAAATACTTTGAAACCTACTTGGCGTCCGAAGGATTTATTGCTTATCAAACTAGATTAGACAATGAAGGCGGAATGCGCCTCTTAATGCGTAATGGCATATACTATGAGTTTGTACCCTTCGATCGCTATAATTTTTCAGAAAGTGGTGAATTATTGCCAGAGGCAAAGTCCATTACTCTTTCGCAAGTGAATGATAAGGATGAGTATGCACTTATTATCTCGACATGCAGCGGTACTTGGCGTTATATGATTGGTGACACAATTCGATTTACTAACCTTGATAGATGCGAGATTATGATTACAGGCAGAACCAAACACTTTTTGTCCTTGTGTGGCGAGCATTTATCGGTAGATAACATGAATAAAGCTATTGAACTGGTTGCCAATGAATACGATGTAAGTTTTGAAGAGTTTACGGTATGTGGCATTCCGTATGAAGGATTTTTTGCCCATGAATGGTTTATCTCCTGTGATGATGATCGTCTGATAGGCAAAGAGAACGAGATACGCGACAAACTAGACATGACGATCAAAGTACTTAACGATGATTATAGAGTAGAGCGTTCAGCAGCTCTTACCGGCGTAATGGTTAATTTACTTCCTACTCAAAAGTTTTATGATTGGATGGCTGCTAATGGTAAAGTGGGGTCTCAAACTAAATTCCCACGAGTATTAAAGAAGGAACTCTTAGAAAGTTGGAAAAGCTTCTTGAGCTCCAGTAATTAGCAAAGGACGCCTAAGCAAACTCATAGTTGCCAAATGTCTCGCTTACCTCATCGAGAATAGCAAGAATTTCTTTAGGATCCATAGTAGTAACAAGTCTAGTTCTGTAGTCTTTAAAATGCGCTATTCCTCTAAAATAGTTGGTATAGTGTCGTCGCATTTCCACAATCCCTAAAACATCACCCTTCCATTTCATTCCAAATTTGAAATGACGCTTACATACGTCTACCCGATCAGCAATAGTAGGTGGAGCAAGATGCTCTCCTGTTGCTAAATAGTGCTTGATCTCATTAAAAATCCACGGATATCCGATAGCTGCACGACCTATCATGATGCCGTCAACCTTATAGCGCTCTTTGTAAAGTTTAGCTTTTTCGGGACTATCTATATCGCCATTACCAAAAATAGGTATGTGTACTCTAGGATTTTCTTTAATCTTACCGATAAGTGTCCAATCTGCCTCACCTTTATACATTTGCTTGCGGGTACGACCGTGTATACTTAGACCCTTTATGCCTACATCTTGTAATCGCTCGGCTACTTCTTCTATATACTTGGTATCATCATCCCATCCTAAACGCGTTTTTACCGTAACAGGCAAAGATGTGCTTTTTACTATTTCGGCGGTCATAGCTACCATTTTTGGGATGTCTTGCAAAATACCGGCACCGGCACCTTTACAAGCTACTTTTTTTACAGGACAACCATAGTTAATGTCAATAATATTTGGATTAGCAGCAGCGGTTATTTCAGTAGCTTCCCGCATAGATTCTATATCATTACCAAAAATTTGGATACCTATAGGTCTTTCGTACTCAAATATGTCGAGTTTTTGGCGGCTTTTAACTGCATCACGAATTAGTCCTTCTGAGGAAATAAACTCCGTGTACATTACGTCTGCTCCGTGTTGCTTGCAAACAGCACGAAAGGGAGGATCACTCACGTCTTCCATTGGAGCGAGAAGTAAGGGAAAGTCTCCGATTTCTATATTGCCTATTTTCACCATATTTGCCCAAATAAATAGAATGGACGAATTACAAAGCGGCAAAGATACAGAAACAAGTAATGCAAGACCCGATAGAATGCAAGCTGTGCTCCATTTTGTTATTGGTTTTTTGTTTTTTATGGGAAGTGTTATGCTATTGGGAGGCATTGCGGTGGCATTATTATCCTTTTATTACTATGGTGACGCTAGTGGTTTAAACGATAGCCAAGCACTGATGAGTAAGCTATATCCTCAAAATCTTATGTTGAAGATTTTTTTGTTTTTTTCTTCATCTTTACCACTTCTTGCAGCAGCCTTTATATCACTTCGATTTATCAAAGCATCTCCGCGCGATTTCTTAATGTTGAATAGGCCTCAAAGTAAAAAATGGTTTCTGTATTCGCTTCTGTTTGTCCTAGTAAGTATGCCGTTAATGAGCTCGTTACTCGAACTCAATATGGCGATAGACCTGAGTAAATGGCCAGATTTAAAGAATTGGATAGACACTCAAGACAGCGCCAGTAACCAGACCTATGAAGCAATGGTTGGAAATCGAGGATTTTTTTCACTTGTAACTAGTCTGCTATTTATGGCACTCATTCCTGCAATAGCGGAAGAGATTTTCTTTAGGGGGTTTCTAATGACTATTTTCAACGGTATTTTTAAAAATATGCACGTGTCTATTTTTGTTACGGCACTTCTTTTTAGTGTGATACATTTCCAGCTTCTAAAAGTAATTCCAATGTTCTTTTTAGCTACTGTTTTTGGGTATGCAGTATATTGGACTGGCTCTTTATGGGCTTCCATAATAGCACACTTCGTAAACAACGCAATAGCGGTTATTATGCTGTATTATTATGCCGAGGGCGATTACGGAAAAGTGCTGGAACAAGGAGAATCCTTACCTTTGGCAGCAACGATGCTTATGGCGATTATCGTTGTGATTTTTTTCATCTATATTCAAAAAAACAGCAACACTAAAACACGAAATTTTTATGTCTAACTTACGTTTACGAATAATTTTTGGCAGTATCTATGTGGCTCTTATGGTGGGCGGTACAGTCCTTGGTGTTCCTTATTTTGGAATGCTCATGGCACTTATTGCCTTTCTCTCACTTCACGAAATGAGTGTACTTGCCAAAAAAGAAAGTGCACAGCATTTATGGTTAAATCCAATGTTGTTTGCCGGGGTTATTTTGTACATAAACTTTGTAGACGCAAGACAAGTGGGTTTAAACCACTTTGTAGCTGCCTGGATGCTGCAAATGGTCAGTTTGTACTTTTCGTACACGGGCTTAAAAAATAATTCCATTCTAAATTACATTTCAACCTCATTGTATTTATGGCTACCTATTGGCTTGCTAGCAATGTGGTTTAATCAAAATCATACCACAAGTACAGAATATATTTTATTTTATTTAATAGCTATTTGGCTATATGATTCTATGGCATATGTCGTAGGGAAATGGCTGGGAAAAACACCGATATTTCCGAAAGTTTCTCCTAAAAAAACAATGGAAGGAACACTGGGAGGAGCTATAGTTACTGTATTGATAATGAGTGTTTTAAATACCTGTTGGCTTCGACTAGAGGAGCCGATGTATCTGCTAACGATAGTGATTATTTTCTTTGCTACTTTTGGTGATTTTGTAGAGTCTTTTATGAAGCGAAAGTTAGGTGTTAAAGATAGCGGTACGCTAATACCTGGACATGGCGGTATATTAGACCGATTGGATTCAATTTATCTTTCGGCATTGCCATTTATTATTATCTTGATATTACTTCAATCAAAAAGTTAATAAAGTCGGATTTTACAAAGTTTAGAATAAATACATTTGCCGACGTAATAATACCATAAATTATAAAAACATAAATGAGTTTAAAATTCAAAGAACCAGCTCCTATTACGGATCACTTGAATCCATTGGAGTCTATGATGCAAAGATTTGACGAGGCCGCCAATATTTTAGGCCTAGATGAGTCTACTTATAATGCGCTAAAATCACCAGAAAAAGCAGTGATTGTAAGTCTTCCAGTTACTATGGACGATGGAAAAATCAAAGTGTTTCAAGGCTATAGAGTGGTACATTCCTCTAAATTAGGCCCAAGTAAAGGTGGTATTCGCTATTCTATGGGAGTAAATTTGGATGAGGTTAAAGCATTAGCCGCTTGGATGACCTGGAAATGTGCGGTGGTAGGTATTCCTTATGGTGGTGGTAAAGGTGGAATCCAATGTGATCCCCGAACCATGTCCGATGGCGAATTGGAAAGATTGACCAGAGCTTTTACGGGAGCGATGAGAGATGTTTTTGGTCCAGAAAGAGATATTCCCGCCCCTGACATGGGAACAAACCCACAGACTATGGCTTGGATTATGGATGAGTATTCAAAACTTGTTGGTCAAGCTTCTCCTGCAGTGGTAACGGGCAAACCGCTGGTACTAGGAGGTTCTTTGGGAAGAGTTGAGGCCACAGGTAGAGGTGTAATGGTATCTACGCGTAGTGCCATGGCAAAACTTAAAATGACGCCAACACAATGCACCTGTGCGGTTCAGGGATTTGGAAACGTAGGTAGTATTTCTGCAAAGCTTATTGAACAACAAGGGGTAACTATTGTTGCGATATCAGACGTGAGTGGGGCGTATTATAATCCTGATGGGTTAAACATAGAAGAAGCCATTGAGTATGTAACCAAGAATAAAAGTCTAGAAGGCTACAAGGGTGGTAACATGATTACAAACGAAGAATTGCTTGAATTAGATGTTGATATTCTTGTACCTGCTGCGCTAGAAGACCAAATTACAGAGGAAAACGCGGGGAGAATAAAAGCTAAACTAATCGTAGAAGGCGCAAACGGACCTACGGCTTCTACGGCAGATAAAATATTAGATGAAAAAGGAATTTTAGTAGTTCCAGATATACTTGCTAATGCAGGTGGTGTGTCGGTATCTTATTTTGAATGGGTGCAAAATAGGTTAGGTTATTTCTGGACCGAAGAGCGCGTTAATAGAAGAGCCGACCGTGTAATGAAGCTTGCCTTTGATAACGTATATAAAACGTCTAAGAAACATAAATGTAGCATGAGAACAGCCGCTTATGTGGTTGCTATTGAAAAGGTTGCAGATACACTAAAATTAAGAGGTATATTTTAATGAAATTACATAGAGAAGGGTATAAAATAATTCTAATTTCCACGTTGTTATTTGCTGGAATTCTTTTTGGTTTATCCGAAATGGACGCCCCACAATGGCTGATAGTGTTATTAGGTATTCCTCTTTTAGTGCTTTATGTGCTGATTATTCGATTTTTTCGCGATCCAGCTCGTTACGCTAATAAAACATTAAATGGCGTAACGAGTCCTTGCGACGGCAAGGTGGTAGTTATAGAAGAGGTTGAGGAAACAGAATATTTTAAGGATAAACGAATACAAATTTCGGTATTTATGTCTCCTTTAAATGTACACGTGAATAGAAATCCTATCTCGGGCATAGTAAGTTACTTCAAATATCACCCTGGCAAATACTTGGTAGCTTGGCATCCTAAGTCAAGCACAGAGAATGAAAGAACTACCGCAGTTATAAAGTCTGATAATGGTACTGAAATACTATTTAGACAGATAGCTGGTGCGGTTGCTCGACGCATCAGATGGTATATTAAACCAGGAGATAAAACCACCCAAGGAGAAGAAATGGGTTTTATTAAATTTGGCTCGCGTGTAGATATTTTTGTTCCTGTAGGAACAAAAATAAATGTGGAGATCAATCAAACGGTTACTGCAGCCGAAACGCTGTTGGCCACCTACACCTAAATCATTAATGAGTATTCACGAATACTTAGAAAAACATCTTCCTGCTTCAAAGGCGCATGCTATTGTGGATTATCTACAGGAGTACAAGTGCTTGCTAAAAATCACCAAACCCCGCAAAACCAAACGAGGCGATTTTAGGCAAAATGGTCGTGAGTTAAGTATATCTGTTAATCACGATGATAATTCATATCGTTTTTTGTTCACGTTGGTGCATGAAATTGCTCATCTTAAAACATTCCATCTGCACAGAAACAAGGTAAAACCACATGGTGAGGAATGGAAGTCTAATTTCAAAAATCTTTTTTATCATTTTCAAATGGAGGAAGAATTTGGAAAGGATGAAGCTGTTTTTAAAGTTGTGGCGTATGAATTAGAAAACCCCAAAGCGTGCAGTGGTGTAAATATTACGCTGGAGAAAGCATTTAGTTTGCACGACGAAATGGAAGGATTATATCTAGAAGAAGTTCAAGAAGGGCAATTATTCAATTTTAGAGAGCAAGTGTATCAAAAATTAGAGACAAGGAGGTCACGAGTGTTGTGCTTAAATGTTGCTAATAATCGAAAATATACCATTAATAAGGCTGCGTTAGTAAGGCTAAGCTAAAAACGTAAAAGTTAAATTATACAGGTAAGCACTGATTTAATGGAGATCAGGTTAATGAAAGATCTGCACTAACTTATGTTTCTTTACGACTAGGTATAGCATGAATTTGTATAAAACAAAAAAACCCTAAACTATTGTTAGTAAAGGGTTTAATATGTGGGCCCACCTGGAATCGAACCAGGCACCTACTGATTATGAGTCAGTTGCTCTAACCGAATGAGCTATAGGCCCGGTTATATTCTCTATTATTTATAATAGGAGTGCAAAAATAAGCTGATATTTTTTTCACACAACAAAAAAGGTCACCATTGGCCACCTTTTTATAATTTGTTATGTCTTATGGGCTAGTTCTGCTTTATTAGTAAGCTAACCGACTCAGAATAGATTTCTATTGCCTAGTACACGATGTTATTTATGGTGTTGTAGGAAACAGAGTGATAACCTGGTTTGGCTTTTTCAAACACCTTTTGTGCCCATAGCTTATCCTCTTTATTTTTCGCTAGGCGCTCGTATAGCGGGGTTAGAAACTTTCTTCTTCCCACGCGAATTAAGAATGTTTCAATGGCAGGATACGCTGGTTTGTATGATACATCTATACAATGCTTGAACCAATCACAGGCAATTTCGCTGTTTCCTGAAGCGGTAAAATTAAAGGCCGCATCTAATTCAGCCATTTTAGTTACGTTTAGATTTTTCAAACCTCGCAAAAAGTATAGCCAATGATGTGTGGTGTAGCCCGTAATACCAATATCTTTTGCTTTAATGCGATTATTATTAAACTTAGCTATTGCCAGTTCTACTCTATCAAGTTCTGCCGAATTTACTTCGGGAGCATTATCTGGTATACCCGGACCATATATCCATTCTGTAGCTTTGACGTCTGCCCTTTCTTGGACGTCTGTCAATAGGTTTTCGTTTAAATAAGCAATAAAACGCTCAGTATTCATTGGCTTAAATTTGTTTTCAGTAAAGTATTTTTTAAGAAAAGTATCAAATCTTGGACGCCCAACTACTGATTCTATGGTTTGCAAAAAGAATCTGCCTTTTTCATAGGCTACGTCCGTTAATCCGTCATCAGGATCTTGGTTGTCTAAGTTTAAAAAGAGGTGAGTGTCGTTCTCTTTACCCTCGCTCAAGAGGCTTTCTATAGTTTGCTCTAAGTCTCCCATTCCTAACTTGGTAAGCATTTGGACATAAGAGGTCCCAAAAATCTTTTCCATAATGCGTTGTTCAAAGTAGACAGTAAATCCCTCGTTGAGCCAAAAGTCATTCCAGGTTTCGTTGGTAACTAAGTTTCCGCTCCAACTGTGGGCTAGTTCATGCGCTATAAGGGCTACTAGACTTCTGTCTCCTGCAATGATAGTTGGTGTAGCAAACGTTAGTCTGGGGTTTTCCATTCCGCCAAAGGGAAAACTCGGCGGTAATATAACTACATCGTATCGGCCCCATGCATATGGGCCATATAGTGCTTCCGCACTATCTATCATGCTTTGCATGCTCGCTAATTCCCAAACGGCTCTATCTAGCATAGCAGGTTCTGCATATATTCCACTATTACGACCAGTAGAAGCAAATTTTAAGTCGCCTACCGTAAGTGCAAGTAAATACGAGCTGATGGGCTGATCCATTTTAAAGTGGTAGATACCATTAGGACTCAGTGCGGTGTCATTTTCTGCACTCATAAGTGCAAGTAAATTTGAATCGGTCTTTACCGTTGCTTCATAGGTAAATTTTACTCCCGGTGCATCTTGACAAGGAACCCATGTGCGGGCAAGAATGGCCTGAGACTGACTAAATAAGAAAGGGTGAACCTTGCCTAAAGTTTGCTCTGGGGCAAGCCATTGTAAGGCTTTTGCCTGCGGGCTTGTGCTATAATGAATGGTAACACGCGTAGTAGTAGGCTTGAGTGATATTGTTAGCGCCTTTCCTTTAATGGAATCTGCTGAGCCTAAGGTGTATTGGGCAGTAATGCCGCTGTCCAGGGTTATTTCGTGAATGGATAAATCTCCAATATCAAGAATTAATTTTTTAGCTTTTGCGGTCTTCTCAATATCCCATGTGGCCTTTCCTTGTAATACTTTTTGCGCAAAATCAACAGTTAAATCAAGATTGAGGTGAGTGGTTCGAGCTTCATTGAAGTTAGCAAATGAATGGGCATCTTTTGACAGCTTGCCAAATGAAGCGTTCGCGCTTTGATCATTAGAGTTACATCCTTCACCTATAAATACAAGGGCTAAAAGGAGGATACAAAGTTTATGCATGGGGTGTTTTCTTACTAAGAACAGTGCAAGAACGGTAAATGTTTCCACACAGCACTTGTGTCATTATTTTAGTATTCCACAACAACTGCACTTTTTTGATAATATTTTTTATTATTTTCGCGCACCTCTTATAATTTATAGAGAATGTTATTGGTAGATTTAGAGGGTTACTTAAAAAAATGAAAAAAATAGTTTTTACTTTAATTATGGTTTGCAGCGTGGCAGTAATTGCCAATGCACAAACCTGGGATGATGCGGGTGCTGACTCTTGGGGAGACGCTACCAATGACAACGGATCTACCGATTATCAATATGATCCTGGATCTGCAGCTGCAGCTGACTCGTCAAGCGGAGACTCATGGGGCGCAAGTGATGACAGCTACGGAGGTTATGGCGGACAAGATTATGTTCGATCTGCTAGACCAGATGCTAAAGCTATGCCTTATGTGAGATTCACGGGTATGCCTTTTGATAGTGCCTCACAATTAATCACCTACATTGAAATCGTAGAAGTAATTGCTCCTGATAGATTCTTAGACTTAGGAGGTCAGGATTATTCTGTAGCAGATTCGCTTTATGCAAGAGCTATGGTATGGATGCAGAACGAGTTTGGAAAAAAAGAAGCCAAACAAATGATCGAAAACGCTGGTATTGACCCGAAAGGAAAAGAGGGTCAAACGATCTTAGCTAATGTGGTAATGCCTCTCGTAGTAGAAATAAATAAATATGCTAAAACCACCATAGGTATAATCAAGTTTGATATGGAACTTCGGTTTAAAGACGAACGTTACCGCTATAAGTTTGAGAATTTTGTGCATGTTACGCCCAATGCCGTGGGTAATGAAGAAATATCTACCTACATGGAGTACTACATGAATTCCAAGAAAGATGTTAAAAACAACGATAAAATATTAATTGCGTGTAATTCTCAAATGAATCGTCTTATAGAAGATTTGAAATCAACTTGTTCTGCTGTTCCATTCGTAGACGACGACGACTGGTAGCGATTAGTATAAAAATATGCATAATCCCGTTCCACTTCTAGTGCCGGGATTTTTTTTGCTTTTAGCGGAGCCTATTTACGTTTATTAGCAGAGAACGGTAAAAAGATAAGAACTTGATAAATTTATAAGCGCATTAATTGATAGCGCTACTCTTCAAATAATTCTACTTTTTTGGTTTGCGTAACGAGGTCTGTAAACTTGCCTTTGTATTTAGTAGCTCTCACAATATGGTTATCAATCCAATGATAGTTGCCTCCTCGAGGTTTACCATATAAAACGCCGTGGTGCTTAAAACCATGTTTGGCAAGCCAGGTTTCTGTGACCTCTTGGTGATCTAATGTGCGCGAGGTGAAGAAAGTAATTATATGCCCTTGCTCATACCATCGGTTTAAGGTCTCCAGTGCATCTGCAAATGGTGTGCAAGTTGCCATTCTTTCAGGTTCTTCATTTGGAACGTCTTCGGTTATTGTTCCATCAATGTCAATCAGGTAATTTTTTACCTCTTTGGGTAATTGCGGACTAATGAGATTGCCATTTTCATCTAATAGTTTTTTAAGTTGAGATTGCTCAGACATATTTCACAAAAGTAGGACAACCTTGTTGTAACGATAGAGCTCTCGTAGTGTTGGTAATGCACCTATTATCCTCTTTTTGAGCAAAACAAACAGTTGCTAGCATTCACAAAACCAACGTATTATGATGATTAAAGTAGTAAAAATACACGAAATATAAAACCTAATGTGCAGTAGCAAAACAATGTAATATAATCATTCGTAAACAGAATGTACGAAGTGTACATGTTTAAAATATAACGGAACACGGATTGAAGTAATTAATACTCACGGAAAAATATAAAAAACCGCCTCGTAAAATTAGAATCGGATTATGGATTTCGTCTTCACCCCTTGGGGTGAGCAGCTACCGTAAGTTTACAAAGATTTGAAATCGATCCATAGTTGCCCGTTTTACATTTAATTTGCCCCTACTTTGGCAGCGTTTACACACAAACAAAAAGCGTACTTTCAGCTACATGTAGCCGTATTCCTATTTGGGTTTACTGCTATTTTAGGTAAGCTAATTACCTTAGAACAAACCGCACTCGTATGGAATCGCCTTTGGATTGCTATAGTTGGACTATTATTTATACCCGGTGCGGTAAGCGGTATACGAAAAATAAAACGAATAAATATTCTTCGTTTTTCGGGCATTGGTGTCATTGTAGCAATGCATTGGCTTACGTTTTACGGTAGTATAAAGATAGGAAATAGCGCTTCGGTTACCTTAGCGTGTTTAGCAACCTCTACCTTTTTCACCTCTTTACTGGAACCCCTGATAACGAAATCCAAATTTCAATGGATTGAATTACTTTTAGGTCTACTGGTGATTGTTGGTATTGTTTTCTTGAGCGGAGTAGGAAAAACGTACTATCTCGCCATAGCCGTGGGGCTCGTATCCGCTTTGTTAGCTTCTTTGTTTTCCGTGTACAATAAGAAATATATTACAGGGCAAAATTCAATATCGGTTACCATTATAGAGCTGGGTGCAGGCTTCTTATGTATATCACTGTGCTATCCGATAGTACAACATTATTTACCACAAGCTCAATGGTTTCCTGTAGGTAAAGATTGGTTTTGGCTCATTATTCTTGGGTTATTTTGTACCAGTTTAGCATTTGCACTTGCCGTAGAGTCACTTAAAGAATTGACGGCGTTTATTTCTAATTTGAGCATTAATCTTGAACCCGTTTACGGAATACTGCTCGCCATATGGTTGCTAAATGAAGATGCAGATTTAAATGAAGATTTTTATATCGGAACGAGTATTATACTTATTTCAGTAGTATTACATCCAATTTTATCCAAGATTCAAAATAGAAAGACCAAGGCTTAATATTCTTAGTCTTATCTTAACTTTGCACCATGCCTAAAAGACACCTTATAACATGTGCACTTCCTTATGCCAATGGACCTATTCATATTGGTCATATAGCAGGTTGTTTTTTGCCTTCTGACATTCACAATAGATTTTTGCGAATGAAGGGCAAAGATGTATTGTTTGTGTGTGGAACAGACGAACACGGTGTGCCCATAACCTTAAAGGCTAAAAACGAAGGAAAAACGCCACAACAAGTTGTAGATGAGAATCATGTAATTATCGCAAAAGGGCTTAAAGAGTTTGGAATTCACTTTGATACGTTTAGCAGAACCACAAATGCATTGCACCACGATACTGCACAAGCTTTTTTCAAGAACTTGTATGATAAAGGTGTTTTTACCGAAGATGTTACCGAACAGTTTTACGATGAGGAAGCTAAACAGTTTTTAGCCGATAGATATATAATCGGAACGTGCCCCAACTGCGGATACGATAATGCGTATGGCGACCAGTGCGAAAAATGCGGTAGAGCAAGTAGTCCATTAGAATTGCTTGCCCCTCGTTCTGCACTTACAGGCAATAGCCCTATTTTAAAGGAAACTAAAAACTGGTTTTTGCCATTAGACAAATTACAGGATGAATTTTTAAATGAATGGGTAGGAAGTAGAAAAAGTAGTTGGAAATCAAGTGTTTATGGGCAATGCAACGGTTGGCTAAAAGAAGGTTTAAAGCCGAGGGCTATGACACGTGATTTAGATTGGGGTGTTAAAGTTCCGGTAAAAGATGCAGAAGGCAAGGTAATGTACGTGTGGTTTGACGCACCCATAGGCTATATTACAGCGACTAAAGAAGCGGCAGGAGCAGATTGGGAAAAATGGTGGATGGATCCAGAAACTGAGCTCACTCATTTTCTGGGTAAGGATAATATCGTTTTTCATACTATAATTTTCCCTGCTATGTTACATGCACATGGAGATTTCATATTGCCGACTAACGTGCCTGCCAATGAGTTTTTAAATCTAGAGGGTGACAAGATTTCTACAAGCAGAAATCATGCGATTTGGCTGCATGAGTATATAGAGGATTTCTCAGGCAAGACCGATGAGCTTCGCTACGCGCTCAACAGCATTTTACCAGAAACAAAAGATGCCGATTTTACATGGAAAGATTTTCAAGCCAAGGTAAATAATGAGTTGGTAGCCATCTTAGGTAATTTTGTAAATAGAGTAATGGTGCTTACAGATAAGTACTATGATGGAGTGGTTCCTTTGGGCACCAATAAGCTTGATCTTGGGGGTATAAAAATAAGGATAGACGAGGCACTAGCTGGATTTAATCAACGTCAAGGTTTAGAGTATTACATGGAAATAGCTAGGAGTGGTAATAAGTATTTACAGGACACAGAGCCATGGAAATTAGTCAAAGATGAGGCGAATATGCAAGAGGTGGCTGATTGTCTTTTCACGTGTATAAACGTGGTCAAGGAGATCGGAAATTATGGGCAGATATTCTTGCCAGAAACCGCCAATAAGGTGCTCGGGTTGCTAAATATAAAAGGCTATCAGGAGGAGATTCAAGCAGGACATCAGCTTAATAAACCTTCTCTTTTGTTTGAAAAAATAGAAGATGAACTCATTGCAATGCAAATGGAGAAATTACAGAAAACTAATATAACCGAAGTCGTTTCCTTGCCAGAAGAAAAAAAGGTGGCTGTAGTAAAATCAGAAATAGTATATGATGATTTTGCTAAGTTGGATATACGTGTAGCAACTATTGTAGCTGCCGAAAAAGTAAAAAAGGCAGATAGGTTGTTGCATATAACGCTAGATTTAGGTTCGGAGACAAGAAGTGTGGTAAGCGGCATAGCAGCACATTTTTCTCCTGAGGATATTGTGGGACAGCAAGTTACCTACTTAGCAAATTTAGCCCCTCGTACCTTAAAGGGAATAGAAAGTAGCGGAATGATATTGATGGCGGAAGACGCCGATGGTAAGCTCAAATTTGTATCTCCGGAGGGTAGCTCTGCTCCCGGGAGCATAATTGCCTAAGCTCCGTTCAATAGTTTAAAGGAGTATTCGGCCTCGTAGTTCAACGGAAATTGCATGTACACCTTTGGTATTATGGGCCTTGTTCCAATCGCTAAGCAGTTCACGTATTTCAGGTGATCTAGGAGTTTCTGTGTTCGGTTGGTTTTGGCTACAACCCAAGAGCGCAAAAAGAAGAGAAAAGCCAATTAAAACCAAGAAAAAATGGTTTGTGGTTCATACTCAAATCGTCTATTATCGGATCAGGTCTTCGTTGTTTAGATTCAGAGTGGGATGATAATAAGGAAGAATTTGTTAAAAATTCATAAGAACATTAGAATACGAGAAAATACAATTTCGCGTAAAGTTTTTAAATCCTATTGCTTCTAACTTTAAAATTGCACAGGAGTTAAATACATGAAAAAAATATCTGAAAATGAATTAACTAGCGAAGAGATTAATGTGCTTTTGGAAGTTCTAATTAAGTGGGTCGAACATGATAAAGAAGTAGTCTTGCTTGCCTATAATAAATTAAAGCGAAGGAATTTCTTCGTCCCAGGTCATAATACGATCCTCACTGAGATTTTAATTGGCAAAAGCGTTTCCAACTTTTGTTATGCCAACTCTATATCAAATATAGATCATCCTACATCACCTAGTTCATCCAACTTGTAATTTATGTTATAATATTATAAAAGAATAAAGCCCTTTTTTACTATCAAAGAAATAGATGAAAACTTACGAAAAAGTTAAAGTAGTAAAAAGTATTGTTGAAAAATATGTAAATGAAAATAATCATATTATTAATACAAGAACATCTA
>ERZ888423.649-NODE-649-length-34779-cov-6.955189_pt1 | contig 34779 bp, 29 predicted proteins | sample MGYA00520523_ERZ888423 | MGnify/ENA primary metagenome ERZ888423 (study PRJEB32303, sample SAMEA104408611) | aquatic metagenome | biome: Brackish water; feature: Pelagic; material: water | place: Baltic Sea | collected 2014-06-08T10:24:00 | depth 30,27 m ...
CTGAACCTGATAGCGTAGACCATACCGCGGATGAACTATATTTTGGAAAACTTTCTATTACCAAGCCTTTTAAATCAGGCATGGGGGGTTTTCCAAATGTCACTGGGCGTAAAAGAATATTGTGATTTAACAGCTGTAAATGATTAAAAATTTCTTCGCAATAATGCCCAATGCCATCAAGCTGCCCAGATTGCAAACCGTTTACCAAAACTGTTGAACCAAAACCAACCTTCATTTGATTGTCTTAAACACGAAGCACATGGTTAAAATGAACTTCCGTTAGTGTGCCGTCTTACATCTGCCTCAACCATCATCTGCGTCAGTTGTTCAACTGTCGTCGTTGCAACCCAACCTAATTTTTCATGGGCCAAACTTGAGTCGCCAATCAGTAATTCTACTTCTGCAGGTCTGTAAAATGTTGGATTAATACGCATGACAACTTTTCCGTTAGCGACATTAGTCGCCGTTTCATGCTCTGCCTGACCTTTAAAGTCAACTTCAATATCTACTGCTTTAAACGCCATACGCACAAACTCACGAACGGTTGTGGTTTGATTGGTTGCCAACACAAAAGACTGTGCTGTATCGACTTGCAACATTTGCCACATGCCCTCAACATACTCTTTGGCAAAACCCCAATCACGTTGCGCATCTATGTTGCCAAGCTCAAAACAGTCAAGCTTATTCAGTTTAATTTTTGCAACGTTATCAGTTATTTTGCGCGTAACAAACTCTTGGCCACGCAACGGGCTTTCATGGTTAAACAATATGCCGCTCGCCCCAAAAATACCATAACTCTCGCGATAGTTGACGGTCATCCAGTGCGCATATAGTTTAGCGACACCATAGGGGCTGCGCGGGTAAAAAGGCGTTTCTTCGGTTTGTGGAATCGTCTGTGCTTTACCGAACATTTCAGAGGTGCTGGCCTGATAAAAACGAATTTTAGGGTTGATCAACCGTATCGCTTCTAATAGATGCAGAGCGCCTAGACCCGTTATTAATGAAGTTGTCACGGGTTGATCAAAACTCACTCTCACAAAACTTTGAGCGGCTAAATTATAAATTTCATCTGGCTCGATTTTTTGAACTAAGGAAATACTGCTACCCAGATCGGTTAAGTCATATTCTACTAAATGCAGATTAGGGTGATGGTGAATCCCCAGTTCTTCAACACGCCAAAAATTAACTGAACTTGTGCGTCGAAAAGTACCGTAGACAACATAGCCTTTATCGAGCAAGAGCTGCGCCAAATAGGCGCCATCTTGACCTGTGATACCTGTGATAAGTGCTTTTTTACTCATTTATTATTCCACAAATTTATAGTTTTTTATATTGGCTCTTAACCAATACTAGAACTGTTGCATGACTCTTGGGTGATAGCCTGCAAAAGCCCATTCAACTGATTTCCAACTCTTGAGTACCGATGTTGTTGCCGCCAAGCAGTGGCCGCAGTTTGGATTGTTTTACTGACATTATCTTTTACACGTATTGATTTCTCTATATCTAAACAGCCTTTAGCTAAATCTTCAGGAGCAAAGCCAGGTAGCATATATGTTGCTTTAACAACATCATCAAAAATACTTAAAGGTGTTACGGCGACAGGTATACCACTGGCCATTCCATAACGCACAGCACCACTCGCTGACTCTAAAGTTTGTTGGTATGGGTATACAACCAGATCAGCTTGAGCAAGCCTTTCAATGCATTCCAAGTCTGTTAAATAGTCTGTACAAAGGGTTACGATATGCTGCAGATTCAATTTAGATATCTTAAGATTTGCCTGATTAATCAGTGATGTAGACTCTTGTATGGGATACTCAGCATTGATCATCATCAACTTTACATTCATACCTCTAGCATTAAGTATGCTTATGGCGTCAATTAACTCCAAAAGACCTTTATTTGGCAAGAAAAAACCATAGCTGGCAATCACAAATTGATTATGCTTGATCTCTTGCTGTAAGGGGTTTAAGTGGGGCGCTAATGAATGTTTATCAAACACAGCTTCTAAACTTGATGAAGGTATTTTAGACAAAGAAAGCAAGTCTTTATCAAGAACACCATGCGGAAACAACGTAACATTTCCTACTAAACCTAATTTTTTTAAGCGATTTAGATCGCTAATCGAATGAACTAGGATACGATCACAACGTTTGAAGGCTTGAGAAAGTATCGATAATCTTTTTTGTGGTGAGTTTACAGGATCACGTGTAGCATGAAGTGCTACAACAACTTTTACACCTAAATCAATTTGCTCATTTAAAAACTTTGAAAAATAATTAAAGTTAAAAAAACCATAATTAAACTGAATCACTAAAGTATGACATTGACTTTTTTTGACAGCTTTCGACAGATCGTCAAGAGTCTCACTTTCACTCGTGTTCCAACACCTTTTAACATTATCACCATCTGGCGTTAGCAATACGTTTGCGTATGCTGCAAGTATGGTGACATCGTGAGACATGTTGTTGATTAAATGTTCGGAATACGTCGCAATGCCACACTTGGTATTCCAAGAAGTGACCCATGCTATGCGTATTTCAGGTACGAACGAAACAGCAGACCATTGGCGAGCCGCGTCGACCACACGCTTGGCAGCCTGCGACCAACTAAATTGGTCTAACAATAATTTTCTACCTACTGCCGTTCGTTGAAGGCGTTGTTGTAATGGTGTTTTATACACCTCTTGTAACAATTGACATAAATGATTTTCGTCAGGTTCAGCCCACGCCGATACCCATAGATCAAAATGAGATTGCGCTCGAACAAACTTGAAGTCAATTAACCAAGAATTCTCTAAAGTACAAAAATCGTTTTGCCCACCCCACCCTGTTGTCACGACTGCTAAGCCTGACAGCAAAGCTTCAGCCATAGGTAAACCAAAGCCTTCAGCACGACTTGGGGCAATAAGCACCTGACACTGTGAATAAAGCGCTTTTAATTGCGAATCGCTTAAATCGGTTTCAATAATTTGAACGTCAGGAAAATTCGGGTCATCTCTTTGTAACTCAGCGAGCCAAATATGGATATTATTGTGAGGGTTGGCAAATGTTTTAATGACCAGTGTGACATCGTCTGTTGCACGAAAGGCTCGCCCATATGCTTGCAACATAACATCTGCTCCCTTTCGAGGGAAACATGAGGAAACATGTAAAAAACAGAAAGATTTAGCTTGAATTGAAAACTCTTGATCAACCACAACCCTTTGCCAATGATCAACGCCCAATGAACTGACTGCCACAGGTACCGTCACGCCATGATCAACCATAATTTTTTTTACATGTTTAGAATTGACCGTCATACCTTGAAGGTTTTGGTTAAATTCATCTACCCAATCTAAGGGAAACCCGGACTCTTCCCAGGCGTACGCATGCAAAGTATTTAAACGAGAATGCATCTTTGAGACCCGGGGCGGATAAAGGTTTCTACTAGTGATGTCTGCGTCGTCACAGGGAATAGTGGATGCTTTTTTATACATTGCAACTAAGTCTGGGTTTGCAGCTAAATAATGCGCATTGGGTACATAATCACCATGTCCCTCTGTAGAGTGCAAAACAACATCATGACCTAGTGCTAACAAGGCACGTGCCATTTCACGATTCACGATCGCCAAACTATATGAATTATCAAAAGGGCCTTCTAACCGCCACCCAATTCTTTTGGGTAAAACACCGCGCCTAAAATAGTTATATATTTGCTTTTCATTCTGAGCCAAACTCAAGGCAATTTTCTGCAGCGTATGGTCATCGTCGTCAACACTCAAAATGGGAGCAATTTTGCCTAATAATTTTTTATAAATAATTGCCGTTCTTTCAAGGGTAGCCGACCAAGATTGAGTTTCAACCTCGGGGATTATGGTTCCTTGTTCCCAAGCGAGTATGGCGCGTTTGGCTGTATCGTTCCATGAAAATAGTTTCGCTTGTTGCAAGCCATGCACTTTTAACATGTTGCGAAATGTATCGTCTTCCAGCGCTTGTTGTATTTTCTGAGCAATAGCGTTCACATCAAGTGGGTTAAACATGGCTGCATCTAGGCCAACCACCTCTGGCAAGCTTGTTGCGTGAGAGGCAATAACAGGAGCCCCACAAGACATGGCTTCCAGCGCAGGCAAGCCAAAACCTTCATACCAAGAAGGGAAAACATATAGTTTGCACAAATTGTAAAGTTGTACCAATTCACCTTCAGTAACGTAGCCAAAAATCAATAATTCGTCTGGTTGTAAACCCGCAGACCGAGCACAATTTTTAAACAGTACAACCTCTTGATCAAGCATCTTTCCAACAAAAAGTAATTGGTGGCCAATACGCAATGTCATGGGTAGTTTGGCATAGGCTTGAATCAAGCGAATTAAATTTTTACGTGGGTCGCCAGCGCCTGCACAAAATAAAAATGCACGCGTTAAACCTATTTTTTTAAAAAGCTTTTGGTTTTCAGTGTCAGCGCTAAGCTTAGGCTTGAAGTGCTGATCTGTGGCCGTTGAAACATTGATACAGGTTAAGTCTGATAAACCAAGGTGAGTGATTGCCTCTTGCCTAGAAAACCCGGAAATAGCGAGAAAATGTTTGGCTTGCTTAATATGTTCAATTTTTCGTTGATAATATTTTGCAAAAGGCGGGTTAGTTTGAAGGTAGTCTCTTGCATTAACAAGTGGAATAATGTCATAAAGGGTGACACTAATTGGGGAAGTGTTACCGAAGCACCCAATGCTATTGACAGAGTTTTGAGAATAACCTTCAAAAAAACTACAAATATGAACGATATCGGCTTGCAAGTTAGCGAAAAATGCTTCACGAATCAGTTCAGCTACTTCTCTTCTATTTGTGTTCTCTAGATTGTCTTCTCTTACAGGGCCTGGGGCAGACCAAACCAATATATTTTCTTGAGGCAGAAGGTCTTGAAAGGTATCTCGAAAGGGTTTAATTGTTTCTGGGTATAAACTACTTAAAACCAAAATAACGTCGTGCTTACCTCGGTTGCGCACCACAGCCTGCGCAAATGCCATGCTGTAACGACCAATTCCGCGAAGCCGACTTTCAGATTGCGCGCCCTGCATGTCGATTGCAATACGCATGACTCAAATAACCTTATGAGCATGTTTTTTAATGGCATCTTTCAAATCAAGAAAGATGACATTGGCACGAGGGGTTAAGTAAATACTATTGTTAGGCGGTGTTTGAGGTAAAAACAAAACATCACTTTGTAGACGCTGAAGAAGTCGAACCAAACCAAATTTACGACCTAAGTAAGCGGCGAGTTGCTTAAGCTTGGGATGTCTACCAACCAAACCGATCAACCTATACAAGCATTTTTTAAGCAGGTTTTTTATACGACGTTTAAAACCCAATTCAAACAAAAGATTTATTTGAAGCGCAAACCAAAAAAAAGGCCTAGTTAGAGCTCGATACATTCGGTTAAGTAAAGCCTGGATATGTTTCATGTGCTGATCTGTTTTACATATTTCATAGGCTTTAGCTAACTTCGTTTTAAATTTTTTTGCTCTAAATTAAAAGGTACCTAAATGTAGTTCTACAGTTCAGTTAAAGCAAACGAACTTTCAAAATCATTTGGCCCGACTTTCCAATATTTCAACAGCGGGCAACACTTTACCCTCAAGAAACTCAAGAAAAGCCCCACCACCGGTTGAGATATAGTCAACTTGATCGGTGATACCAAACTTTGCAATTGCAGCTAAGGTATCACCCCCACCCGCAATTGAAAACCCTTCAGAGTCAGCAATGGCCAAAGAAACACCTTTTGTACCCGCTGCAAACGAATCAAATTCGAATACACCTATTGGTCCATTCCAAACAATCGTACCTGCCTTTTTCAAGATGCCTGCTAACTGAGCAGTAGTTTGTGGGCCCACATCAAAAATGAAGTCATCCGCTTCAACATCTTTAACGTCTTTGACTATTGCAGGCGTATCAGCTGCAAATGCTTTGCCTACCACCACATCAACAGGAATCGGCACGGCGGCTCCGCGCGCGCGCATCTTTTCGATAACGGCTAAAGCTTGATCGATTTGATCAGGTTCAGCTAATGATTTACCAATCGGCAAACCAGCTGCCAACAAAAAAGTATTGGCAATGCCGCCACCCACGATCAATTGATCAACTTTATCAGCCAATGACTGCAAAATAGAGAGTTTGGTTGAAACTTTTGAACCACCCACAATGGCAACCAATGGTCGCTTAGGCGATTCTAGAGCTTTACCTAAAGCCTCAAGTTCAGCCTCAAGCAATGGGCCAGCACATGCAATCGGTGCGAACTGTGCGATACCGTGTGTCGTGGCTTCTGCCCGATGCGCGGTACCAAACGCATCGTTCACATACACATCACATAAAGCAGCCATTTTGCGTGACAAGTCTAGGTCATTTTTCTTTTCACCGGGGTTGACACGGCAGTTTTCAAGCAAAACGACTTGCCCAGGCTCTACAGCCACGCCATCTACCCAGTCAGCTTTTAAATCAACCGCTACACCCAGTAATTCAGCAAGACGTTTGGCAATGGGTGTCAAACTATCTTTTGCGTTCAAAACCCCTTCAGTCGGTCGCCCAAGATGAGACGTCACCATGACTGCAGCACCTGCCTGCAAAGCCATATTGATACACGGCACAGAAGCACGAATACGCGTGTCTTCAGAAATATTGCCTTGATCATCAAAAGGCACATTTAAGTCAGCACGAATAAAGACGCGCTGACCTTTCAATGCACCCGAGCTCGCTAAAGCTGAAAGAGTTTGAACGCGTGCCATTATTTAGCAGCCATCAATGCAACAGTGGTATCAAGCATACGGTTGCTAAAGCCCCACTCGTTGTCATACCAAGAGGACACTTTTACCAAGGTACCCGAAGCTTTGGTTAAGGTTGCATCAAAGTTACTAGAGGCTGGGTTATGGTTAAAGTCGATTGAAACCAATGGCTCGGTGTTATAAGTCAAAATACCTTTCAACGCACCTTCAGAAGCTTCTTTCAAAATGCTATTGACTTCCTCAACTGTCGTTTCACGTTTAGCAATAAATGACAAATCAACAATTGAAACGTTGATGGTAGGCACCCGCATGGCATAACCATCTAGCTTACCGTCTAACTCTGGCAAAACCAAACCGACTGCAGCTGCCGCACCGGTTTTAGTGGGAATCATACTCATTGTGGCTGAGCGTGCGCGACGTAAGTCTTCGTGGTAAACATCAGTCAAAACTTGATCATTGGTATAGGCGTGAATGGTGGTCATTAAGCCTGTCACCATGCCTAATTTTTCATGTAGCGGTTTAACCAAAGGCGCTAAGCAATTGGTGGTGCATGAAGCATTTGAAATGACGGTGTGTTCAGCTTTGAGTACGCCTTCATTCACACCGAATACAACCGTTGCATCAACATCTTTTCCGCCTGGTGCAGAAATGATGACTTTTTTAGCGCCACCTTTTAAATGAGCCGAGGCTTTTTCTTTACTAGCAAAGAAACCTGTGCACTCAAGTACCACGTCAACATTCATGTCACCCCAAGGCAATTCAGCCGGGTTACGGTTGGCTAACACGCGAATTTTGTCACCGTTAACAACCATAAAATCACCCTCTACGCCGACTGTGCCTGGAAATTTTCCATGTGCCGTGTCGTATTGCGTTAAATGGGCATTAGTCTTAGGGTCGCCCAAGTCATTGATGGCAACAATTTCAATATCGTGCTTTTTACCACCTTCGTAATGCGCACGAAGAATATTGCGGCCAATGCGGCCGTACCCGTTGATTGCGACGCGAATAGTCATGATTACTCAGTCTCCAAAGTTTTTAAAACCGATTGCACTGCGGCGACAACCGCCTCAGAAGTGATACCAAAATGTTTAAACAATACCCCTGCTGGTGCGGACTCGCCAAACAAATCAAGGCCAACCACAGCACCTTCTAAACCAACATACTTATGCCATATTGCTGTAACCCCAGCCTCAACTGCAACACGAGGTATACCACGCGGTAAAACGTCAGCGCGATAGGCTGCAGCTTGGCTATCAAACACATCAGTGCTGGGCATAGAAACCACGCGAACGGGTACGCCCTGGTCGGCCAAACTGGCTTGCGCAGCCAAAGCTAGCGACACCTCAGAGCCTGTCGCAATGATAATAGCTTTAAACGCAACCGCATCTTTTAGGACGTAACCGCCGCGCTTGACTTGGCCTAAGGTTTGCGCATCACGTGGCACAAAGGCTAAGTTCTGCCTTGACAACAAAAGTGCTGTCGGGCCACCAGCCTGTACATGCATACCTAAACTAATAGGTCGCTCAACAGCGTGCAGCCAAGCCGCCAATGTTTCAACCGTATCACAAGGGCGCCAAACCGATAACTGTGGAATCAGTCGCAAACTGGCGGCATGCTCAACAGACTGATGCGTGGGGCCGTCTTCACCTAAGCCAATTGAATCATGCGTGAAAACATGCACCACACGCTGCTTCATTAAAGCCGCCATGCGAATGGCATTACGAGAATAGTCAGAGAACGTTAAAAATGTGCCACCAAAAGGCAAGTAACCGCCATGCAATGCCACACCGTTCATCACGGCTGCCATACCAAATTCACGTACACCGTAATTAATGTGGCGACCAAAAGCCAGCCCATTAGGGGTCGCCCGAACCGGAGCAGCACCCGGCCAGTCGGTAAAGTTTGAACCGGTTAAATCAGCTGACCCCCCCAACATTTCAGGCAGCAACTCAACAAGTGACGTAATGGCTAGCTGCGAAGCTTTACGCGTGGCAATGGTTTGCGCTTTGTCGTTTGTGACCTGCAACAATTTTTCAGCCTGTTGAGCGAAATCAGCCGGTAATGCACTTTGCATACGGCGCTCAAGTTCTAGAGCCAACTCTGGGAACTGAGTTGAATAAGCGTTATAGTCTTTTTGCCACAAGGCCTGCTGAGCCTTGCCCGCGTCAACATGTTGCCAAGCTTGGGCGACGTCTGTTGGCACAACAAATGGCTCGTGGGGCCAGTCTATAGCATCACGGGTAGACTGAATTTCTGCATCGCCTAACGGTGCACCATGTACTTTATCGGTACCCGCCACATTCGGGGCACCCTGACCAATAACTGTGCGACAAATAATTAATGTTGGCCGATGCTGAGCAGCGCCTTGCACTTTGGCTTGGGTAATAGCTTGAGAAACCGCCTGTGCATCATGACCATCAACTTTAGAAATAACGTGCCAGCCATAGGCTTCAAAACGCTTGGCAGTGTCATCGGTAAACCAGTCTTCGACCTTGCCGTCAATTGAAATGCCGTTGTCGTCATACAGCACAATAAGTTTTGAAAGTCTTAAGGTACCTGCTAATGAGCATACCTCGTGTGATATACCTTCCATTAAACAGCCATCACCCACGAATGCGTAGGTGTGGTGGTTAACAATAGAATGGTTTGGGCGATTAAACTCATCTGCCAGCAACGCCTCAGCAAGCGCCATACCTACTGCATTACCTAAGCCCTGACCAAGCGGGCCAGTGGTGGTTTCGACACCAGGGGTAATACCCACTTCAGGATGACCTGGGGTCAAAGAATGTAATTGCCGAAAGTTTTTTATTTCGTCAATAGACAATTCATAGCCAGTCAAATGCAGCAGTGAGTAAAGCAACATTGAACTATGACCATTAGACAACACAAATCGGTCTCGATTCAGCCAATTTGGGTCTTTAGGGTTATGTTGAAGGTGGTCTTTAAATAAGGCCACTGCAAAATCAGCCATACCCATTGGCGCACCGGGGTGCCCTGAATTGGCTTTTTGAACAGCGTCCATCGATAAAGCGCGAATGGCTGCTGCCATTTGTGTATAAGAAATAGCTGAAGAACTCATGCGGAATATGCCTTGTCAGACGGGGCAACATTAGGGAAAGATCAAGGTAAGATTCTAGCATCTAGCCATGAGGGTTTCCCGCAAGCGAGGCCCAATGCGCTAAGATTGCGCCATGAAAACCCCTCGTTTTTTTTGTTCTTTGCCTCTAGTAGCCCACAAATCCTTGGTTTTACCCCAAGAAGTGGCACATCACGTGCGCGTCTTAAGGCTAAAGGAAGGCGAAGTTTTCACATTATTTGACGGCCAGGGTCAAGAATTTCAAACACAGCTTACCGTTGATATCAAACAAAATTCAAGCTCTGCCCCTATTTCTGTCGAGCTATCAGCCGCCACAGAGGTTGATCGCGAGCGTAAAGGCCAGATCACACTCATTCAGGGTTTAGCCACGGCTGATAAGATGGATTGGGTGATTGAAAAAGCAGTTGAACTGGGTGTGCACCGCGTCATACCCGTTTCAGCCCATCGCAGTGTGCTTCGTCTTGACGAGCGTCGAGCGCTAAAGAAACACCTGCATTGGCAACGTATTGTGCAGTCAGCTAGCGAGCAATGTGGTCGCAATGTGCTCATGCAGGTTGATTTAACGTGTTCGCTTGAACAAGCTATTAAAGGTCAAGTTACGCCTGCGCATGACAAAAATAATGACATGTTATGGGTTGCCAACCCAATGGGGGCTCGCCCATTAAGTGAGTGTATTGAACAATCGGCAAAAACAATAACATCTGTCGCTATAGCGATTGGGCCTGAAGGGGGTTGGTCTGAGCAAGAGATTGCGATGTGTTTAAAAATCGCCAGCGCACAAACTATCTCACTTGGTCCCCGTGTTTTACGCACTGAAACGGCAGGTCTTGCCGCCGTTTCAATGATTGGCGCCTATTTAAACTGGTAAGTTTGAGCCATCTAAACTGGTAATGAACGTATAGATATTCTATGTATACATGTGACATGCGAATGCCTCATATATATTAAGGTCATATGCCTTAAGCATGCGCATCAGTCATGCGCATCACTCCAATTATGAACCACGCCGGGGTCAGCGTCAGGGTGACGACCCGCATTCTCAATGCCGTAGATGAATACCCTGCCGTTTTCTTGCGCAAAATCAATGGTGTCATTTAACACTTGCATAATGCCTTCCATATCTTTTTCAAGACCTTCATCAGCTGAATGAAAGGCATTAAAAATGAGCACAAGACCTACTTTTTGATCGAGCAACGTGTCGCACAAACAATCGTAAAGCGCCTCAAATTTACCAGGAATAAATTCAGGATAATCAACTGCTTTGACGACGGCACGAAACACGGCCGATCGGTTGCGGGCGCGACTGCAATCAGCCACCCCCCACTGAACACCAGCCTCAATAGCCACCGGTTCAAGCGCAACACGTAATTCTGCTGGCTCGAACGAACCACCCGACTTTAATAAACGTTGTATCTGTCGATTAACAGCCTGACTCATGTGTTATGCCTCTGCAGCCTGAGCTGAACGGGGTTGATTGGCATCAACTACTGTCACAGCCGTCATGTTTACGATGCGACGAACCGTTGCGCTTGATGTCAAAATATGAACCGCACCTGGCCCACCCAATAAAAATGGCCCAATTGCGACATTACTACCTGCAGCCGTTTTAAGTAGGTTGTAAGCAATGTTACCCGCATCGACGTTGGGACAAACCAATAGGTTGGCTGACCCATGCAAAGTGGTGTTAGGCAAGGTACGGCTGCGTAACTTTTCATCTAAAGCTGAGTCACCATGCATTTCGCCGTCTATTTCTAGCTCAGGCATGCGTTGCTGAATTATTTCAAGTGCTTTTCGCATTTTCACACCTGACGCGACATCAGATGAACCAAAATTAGAGCGAGATAACAAAGCAGCTTTAGGCACCAAGTTCAATCGGTTCATTTGTTGTGCCGCAGCAATGGTGAAGTCGGCAATTTGCTCAGCCGTTGGGTTTTCATTTACGTGCGTATCAACAATGGCTAACGTTCGCTCTTGTAACAAAACAATATTCATAGCAGCGTAGGTATGATCAACCCGACTTTCATTTAAAACTTCATCAATAAAACGCAGGTGATCGGAATACCCTCCCACTGTACCGCAAATGAGGCCATCGGCATCACCCAAACGAACCATCATGGCCCCGATTAAGGTCAGACGACGGCGCATTTCAACCCGAGCCATTTCTTTACTGATACCTTTACGCGACATCAGCTCCCAATAAGCTGTCCAGTATTGGTGAAAGCGCTCGTCTTGCTCGGGGTTTGTGACTTCAACATCTACACCTAGACGCAAACGTAGGCCATGCTGGTCAATGCGCGCCTGCAACACATTAGGACGCCCAACCAAAATTGGACGCGCTAATTTTTCATCAACAACCACTTGAACAGCACGCAAGACACGCTCGTCTTCACCCTCAGTGAAAACAATTCGCGAACGACCACCATTCCGAACAAATGCTTTCGCGGCAGAAAATACAGGGCGCATGAAAGCACCAGAGTGGTAAACAAAGCGCTCAAGCTCTTGTACGTAAAGATCTAAATCGCTAATGGGGCGAGTTGCAACACCCTCTTCCATTGCAGCTTTTGCCACAGCAGGTGCAATGCGGGTAATTAAGCGTGGGTCAAACGGCTTTGGCATAAAGTAAGTTGAGCCAAACGAGACATCGCCCGTGCCGTAGGCCGCAGAGACGACTTCATTTTGCTCTTCTTGGGCTAAGCGCATAATCGCCACCACCGCTGCTTTTTCCATACCGCGCGTGATGGTTGTTGCACCCACATCAAGCGCACCCCTGAAAATATAAGGGAAGCACAACACATTGTTGACTTGATTAGGGAAATCAGAGCGGCCTGTCGACATCACCACATCGTCACGAACCGCATGGGCATCGATTGGCAGAATTTCAGGGTTTGGGTTAGCTAAAGCCAAAATTAGAGGGCGAGGTGCCATGCGCGCGACCATTTCAGGTTTGAGTACGCCACCGGCCGACAAACCCAAAAATGCGTCGGCATCGCCAATCACATCAGCCAATTTACGGGCATCTGTTTTTTGAGCAAAACGTGCTTTATCAGGGTCCATTAAAGTCGTGCGACCTTCGTAAACCACACCTTCGATGTCAGTCACCCAAATGTTTTCAATGGGCATACCCATATCGACCATCAATTCCAAACAAGCTAATGCAGCCGCGCCGGCCCCCGACACCACTAACTTGACGTCTTTAAGGTCTTTTTTAACGACTTCGAGGCCATTTAAAAAAGCCGCAGTCACACAGATGGCCGTGCCATGCTGATCATCATGAAACACAGGAATTTTCATGCGTTCACGTAGCTTGCGTTCAACGGTAAAACATTCAGGTGCTTTAATGTCTTCTAAATTAATACCACCAAAAGTAGGCTCGAGTGCAGCAATGATTTCTACTAATTTATCAGGGTCGCGTTCGTTAATTTCAATATCAAAAACGTCAATACCCGCAAACTTTTTAAATAAAACAGCCTTACCTTCCATAACAGGTTTTGATGCCAAACCGCCAATATCACCTAAGCCCAACACAGCTGTGCCGTTGGTAATGACACCAACTAAATTGCCACGTGCCGTATAACGAAAAGCATTGGCTGGATCAGCCACAATTTCTTCACAGGCAGCCGCCACACCAGGGGAATAAGCTAACGCTAAATCTCGTTGATTAGACAAGCTTTTTGTGGGGGCAATTGAAATTTTGCCGGGACGGCCTTGCTCGTGATACTCAAGTGCTGCTTTCCGAAGGTCTGCATCCATTGTCATAATTGTTGTGTACTTTTTTTTGATTTAAAAGGGCAAATTAATTAAAAACGACTCTAGCATGATTAATGTGTGTCAAGGTAAAAACACCCCATGCGAGTCAAATATGTTTTTTATAGAATGATTAAGTCGTTTTACTTCTTTGTTGTTATCTTCAGATAACGCACTTAAATTAGCATAATCTGAGGCATTACCGTTATATTTTGCAATATCTTTTTGATGATCTGCCGGCTTGTCAACCGCTCTAAACGTAACCGCCACCAACCACCCCAACCGCCCTTTATGCCCCACAAAGAACTGACCTAAATGTGGCTCAACACCATCTAGGTCATTTAGTGCATCAACTCTAAAGCAACCATCAGGCCAATTTTGAGCCACCGCAACACTTGGCGAAAGCGTTGAAAAACACAGAGGCAGGCTGGTTTGCCTTGCCACATCAAACAACTGAGGTATGTTGCGCTGCATAAAGTTTGAACGCAAAGGCTCTATTTGATTCTCACCAAAAGCACCAATAGCTTCGATTGTGCCATCAACAAACAGCATTTCAATATTATGAATACCCAACACACTCAAACCACCGGGTGCCACAACTTGATGCGTACCCATAGCAAACCAATGCGCAAGTGATAAGTTAGGGTCGGCCCCTTTTGCCGCATCAACGCCTGCGGCTTGCAAGACTTGCATCGTGCATGCCGCATCAAAACGCCATAATCCTTTAGCTGGGTCTAGTGGAATAGGCCTAGCCCATGCACGACCCGGTTCAACGACCAACGTTAATCGTTTAGAGTCTGCCGTTGCCTCAAGCCCCTGCAAACACAGTGTCACCCCAAATTGCTGACACAATATGCGGGCTGCATCAATGTCATCAAAAGTAGTAGGCACCCAATGTGCACGCGACTCATAAAATTGTCGGTCGAGCGAAACCACGCCCTGTTGGCGTGCCCGCAATTTAGACAAAAATAAAAGCCACGGGTCTGGGTCAGACCGCCTACCCGATAAAAATGCCCGACGTGATGATTGAACCGCCACTACAATTCCTTTTTAATGGAGAAAAAAGATGTTCCCGAAACCGGCCCAACGAATTGATCAAGCAACGCCTTTTCATGCAATTGAAGTCGCAAAAAAAGCGGCTCACTTAAAACGCCAAGGTCGAGACATCATCAGTTTAGGTATTGGTGAACCCGACTTTACCGCAGCCCCGCAAGTTGTGGAAGCCATGCAACGGGCAGCCAAGCTTGGGTTAAGTGGTTATAGCCCATCGGCGGGCTTGCCTGAGTTGCGCGAAGCCATCGCCAAATTTTATGGCACACAATTTCAAGCACCCATTGATCCTCGTCGCGTTATTGTTACAAATGGCGGCAGTGGTGCACTAATGTTGGCTGCCTTGAGCCTCATTGACCCGGGCGCTGAAGTGCTCATGCCTGACCCTTGCTACCCAGCTAATGCCAATTTTATACTAGCTGCGGGGGGTGTTACGAAACTTGTACCCACCCACGCAGCCAATCGCTTTCAACTTTGCGCAGCCGATATTGAAACCCACTGGCATGAAAAGACCCGAGGCATACTCATTGCCTCACCTAGCAACCCAACGGGCACTTCAATAGCACCCGACGTGCTCAACGCGCTTTTAGCCGCTGTGAGGGCACGAAACGGCTTTGTCATTATGGACGAAATTTATCTAGGTTTGTCATACAACAATGCGCGTCAATCGGCTTTAGTACACGACGATCAGATTATTGTATTGAACAGTTTTTCTAAATACTTTCACATGACTGGCTGGCGATTAGGTTGGCTGATTGTGCCTGATCATCTCATTGAACCCGTAGAAAGACTGGCATCAAGCCTAGCGATTTGTGCCCCAACTTTGGCTCAATATGGGGCAGTTGCTTGTTTTGAAGCTGAAACATTGGCCTTATTTGAACATCGTAGACAAGCTTTTCAGGCGCGTCGCGATTACTTGGTTCCCGCGCTCGAATCAATTGGCTTTCAGGTGCCCGCTCACCCTGACGGGGCATTTTATGTTTACGTTGACGTGACTCGACATAGCCATGACAGCGGAAAACTCGCTGAACAACTGCTTGACAAAGCGGGAGTGGCTATTGTGCCGGGCCTTGATTTTGGTCCCGCACATTCAAAACACATGGCGCGCATGTCTTACACGACGGGGTTAGATCAACTTGAGCAAGCCGTAGACCGCATGAATAAGGCACTCAATCACACTTAACAGTGCTCAACGCTTCATAGGTAACGATGCCGCCAAAGACATACGGCGGCGTTCTGATTGCACACGTTCGCCGTAACCCCCATCGTTAGGGCCTGAGGCACCGACATAGCATTTCAAACCAGCTGCTTCTGAACCTCGACGTTTGATGCAATCATCTAAAATTTTGACCCCAACGCGAAGGTTAATCACTGGGTTAAAGGCCGCATCGGTCGTATGGCCCAGATTTTCAAATTTATCGGTATGTACACGAGTCATGACTTGCATCAGCCCTTGTGCCCCAGCACCGCTCTCAGCGAAGGGGTTAAAACGCGACTCAATTGCCATAACAGCCAAAACCAATATCGGGTCGATTTCGAATTCTTTACTCACTAAAAATGCTGCATCGGTTAGGTTATTAGTAACCTTCAGTGCGACCCGATACTTACGAGCAATATAACTTTCAAGTGCATCAAGTTGTGTTTCACTGATGCCATAAGAAGACTTAGCCGCCGCAACATCTTTTGCTGTGACTGGCGGCAAAGCCGCACCATATAAAGCAGATTCAGGGGGCGTACTTTGCAATTCAGGCGGGTCGTTCGGTAACACTTGCATCTGCGCTTGATCGCTCAGGTTTATTGGATTAACCCAAGGTTTTTCAGTGTGTGACAGCATGGCAGAGAAGTGACGTTGACTCGGTGCTAAAACATTTAAAACAGCCTGATGAACCACTTCCATCTTGTGACGCAAGGGAGCAACCATCACCATCATTAAAACGGCAACCATGGCAACAACCCCTAAATAAGCGCCGGATATTCTGACCACTTCAGATAATCGAGCGTAATATTTAGGTAAAAACGTTAACCTTTTAGCCAATAGTATGTCATTCATACCCTTAATTTAAAACAAATTCAGGAAACACGCCGTGCATTACAAAGATTTAAGAGACTTTATAGGTCAATTAGAACGTAACAAGCAGTTGCGTCGCATTGATACACCCGTTCAATCTGAGCTAGAAATCACAGAAATTTCACAGCGCGTTTTACATCAAGCAGGCCCAGCCCTTTTGTTTCAAAACGTCACGCATCAAAACCGACCAAACTCAATGCCCGTTTTAGCTAATTTATTTGGCACCCCTGAACGTGTAGCTTTAGGCATGGGCGCACCTAGTGTGGCCGCTTTGCGCGATATTGGTGAACTTCTCGCTTCACTGCGCGAGCCCGAGGCCCCTAAAGGCTTCAAAGACGCCTTAGCAAAAGTCGCTATGCTCAAATCAGCCCTTTGGGACATGAGCCCAAAAGTGGTGCGAGGCGCAGCGTGCCACGAAATAGTTTGGGAAGGTGATGATGTCGATTTGTCACGACTACCCATACAAACATGCTGGCCTGGTGACGTTGCCCCTCTACTCACATGGGGCTTAGTCATCACGCGTGGGCCAAACGCTAAACGACAAAATTTAGGTATTTACCGACAGCAAGTTATCGGTCGCAATAAATTGATTATGCGATGGTTGTCACATCGTGGTGGCGCGCTAGATTTTAGAGACCACTCCCTCGCCCACCCCAACACCCCCTTTCCAATTGCTGTGGCCTTGGGTGCAGACCCAGCTACCACCTTAGGTGCGGTCACACCTGTACCAGACAGTTTGTCTGAATATCAATTTGCTGGCCTATTACGCGGCGGTAGAACTGAAGTTACGCAGGCGCTTGGCAGTCAGTTACAAGTACCCGCAACCGCTGAAATCATTCTAGAGGGGCACCTTCTGCCTCGAAGCGACCCACGCGCGCAAACACCAAGCGTACCCAAAGGTGCCCCGCCTTTACCACCAGGTGATTATGAAATGGGGCTTGAAGGCCCTTATGGCGATCACACCGGTTACTACAATGAACAAGATTGGTTTCCAGTCTTTACGGTTGAACGCATTACTATGCGTCGCAACCCAATCTACCATACCACTTACACCGGCAAACCCCCAGACGAACCTGCGGTATTAGGTGTGGCATTAAACGAAGTGTTTGTACCGATTTTGCGCCGTCAATTGCCTGAAATAGTTGATTTCTACTTACCCCCAGAAGGGTGTAGCTATCGTATGGCAGTGGTTTCAATTCGTAAGCAATACCCTGGTCATGCTAAACGCGTCATGTTCGGTTTATGGAGCATTTTGCGACAATTCATGTACACCAAGTTTATTGTTGTGGTCGACGCAGACATTGACCCACGACAATGGAAGGAAGTCATTTGGGCTATTACCACCCGTATGGACCCTGTGCGCGACACCGTTTTAGTTGACAACACCCCAATTGATTATCTTGACTTCGCATCACCCGTTTCAGGCCTAGGGGGCAAGATGGGTCTCGATGCTACCAATAAATGGCCGGGTGAAACGCAACGTGAATGGGGTACACCCATTGAAATGACACCCGCCGTGAAAGCTCGGGTTGACAGTATTTGGCAGTCATTGGGGCTTTAGTGCTTGTTTTTATAATATTTTATTTTTCGTTTCGGCGCCACAACAAATAAATGAAGAATGGAGCGCCCACCAAAGACGTGACCACACCAACCGGCAACTCAGCCGGTTGGACTGTAACCCGGCACAATAAGTCGGCCAACAACACTGCCATCGCACCAAAGCATGCCGCGGCTGGAAGCAAACCACGGTGATCAGTTCCCATACGCATACGGAGTAAGTTTGGCACCACCAAACCAACAAAACTAATCGCCCCGGTTAAGGCAACAACTGGGGCCACCAACAAGGCGGTTGCGATGAGTAGTTGTGTACGAAAACGATCAACATTGAGTCCCACATGGCGAGCTTGACGTGTGCCCAGTAATAAAGCATTAAGCGCTTTAGACTCACGTTGTAGACTGATCAACACAACCAGCACCCATACACCCACCCCCAGCACCGGCTCAAGTTGAGCACGAGCCAAACTGCCTAATGACCAAAAAACAATACTGCGTAAAGTTTGATCATCACTCAGACTCATCAACAAACTGACCAGACTGATCACTAATGCATTAATCGCAATGCCTGCGAGCAATAGTTGAGCTGGCATGGGGTTACGTTGTGCAACCCACCAAGCTAACCAAGAAGCCCCTAATGCCCCTATACAGGCCGAAACGCTGGTGAAGGTGAACCCATTAAAGCCCAACCAAAGTGCTAAAACAGCCCCCATTGATGCACCAGCTGAAACACCAACCAAACCTGGTTCAGCCAAGGGGTTACGAAATAAGGTTTGCATCATTACGCCACCTACTGACAACGCAGCACCTGCAAACATGGCTAGCAACGTGCGAGGCAAACGCAGCTCAAAGAGAATCAAGGTGGTTTGAGACGCATCTTGAAAGCGGCCACTGATTAAACTCAACACATCAAAAACAGAAAGCTCAGCAGCCCCGACAAATAGGCTTACGCAAGCTAAAATACAAAGCACCAACCAGGCGCTTTTTAAAACAAATCGGGAACCAAAATTAGCGGTTTGATTGATCACGAGTAGCCGCCCGAAGCACCACCCGCCAAGCCCCTAAAGAACCTAATAGCAGGCCCGTAACACGCAACAAGCGAGATTTTCGACCAATTAAAAGAGAAGATAAACTGGCTGCAATGTAGGGGTAATCGCTCAAGAAATGAGCGCTGCGGTTCAATAAATTACCGGGTTGAATTAAAGACGTTTGTGACAATAATTGACCAAAAATAGTAGAAGGTCGACAAGAATCGGCCAAGCGGTAGGAAGCTTGAGACACCATTTCTCGATCAAGCGCAGCCTGCAACCTTAAACGCTCAATACGTATGGTTCGGTCGGTTGCCCGGTCGGCTGCGTTATCGTTCATCGGCGTTGGTTAACCCACTGGTTGAGGTTGAAGATGAACGGGGATGATCATTTGATGATGCGCTTGAGGGTTCGCTATGTGGCGTTTGATGTGAGCCTGCGGCTGAGGCCTGAACCGTATTTGAAAAAATTTGCACATCACGACGCAGTTCATCAACCGAAGCAGAAAAAGCATGTTGAAAACTGGCCATGTGCGACTTAGCACGAAGCAACATCACTAAACCAATCAGGCCATAACCCAGCCCTAGGGCAGCTAATACCCATAGGCGGTAAGGCGTTTCCCAAAAAAAGGCGACACACAAAAACGTTAAAACGGCAGTACTGAGCAGCAAAAATATAGCGGCAATAGCTGCTTGCGTAAATAAACGTAAGCTACGATCTTTTTCTTGTGCAAGCTCAAGGCCAAACAGTTCAACTCGGTTATGAACGAGCTGAACAATTGAGCCGGCGAGTTCCGAAGCTGACTGACGTAACGCCATGCCTTGGGTACCTTAGCGACGTGAAATTAAAACGCCCAATAGCAAACCCACAACACCAGCCACGCTTACTGCCTGCCATGGGTTGTCATGAACGTAATCATCTGTTGCACGCACGGCACGACGGCCTTGCTCTAACACCGCGTCTTGGGCGTCATGCAATGTTTCACGCGATTGACGTAATGAAGCCATGGCACGGGCACGCAATTCAGCCGCTTGATCACCTGAAGCATTGGCCGCATCACGCAACAAGTGTTCAACGTGATCAAGCGTAGATTTCACTGAATCAATTAAATTAGTTTGTGTTTGGTTTGTTTCTTGTGATTGCATGTTGTTTAATCTCCGTTAAAAAAAACCACTACTGCTTTGTCTCTATGTTAGCAGGTGTTAACCCTTAATTTTTAATCAACCAAGCAATCACTTCATTTTCAAATGCTCGCGCTCGATAAGCCTCATTATGATTAACCATACTCACCATAATGTAGCGTTTGCCTGATTTCCCCAAAACGTAACCTGCAGCAGCCCTCACATCACGTAGCGCCCCTGTTTTCATGTGGGCTCGCAAACGGGTTTCAGGTGACTTGAGTCGATTACGCATCGTGCCGTCGTTTCCAAGCAATGATAAAGAAGATAAAAATTCTGGCATCACAGGCGAATTCCAAGCTTCTTGCATCAGGGTCGTTAAACCATTGGCAGAAACCGCCGTTTCACGGGCAAGACCCGAACCGTTTTCAATTTTAAGGCCTGCCACATCGACTCCTTGCTTTTGTAATTGCTGTATTACCCACTCAGCACTACCCGCAACAGTTGCTGGGCGTTGACCCGCCTGAGCACCCATTGTTAAAAGCAACACTCTTGTCATCACGTTATTACTATTTTTATTAATAAAACGAATGACTTCCGATAAGGGTGGGGAGTCATGTGCGGCTATGGGCACGGCAGTGGGAGGAATGGCACCACTTTTAACCTGACCGGTCATATCACCACCCACTTCTTTCCACATCGTGCGTAGAACCCTAGCAGCAAACTCTTCTTGGGTAAACGCTAAACGATATATATCAAACTCACCACAGGAACCCTGAGCACGACCATTCACGCGAAACCGTGTTTCATCACCCCTCGTAATCATGTCGGCCCCCACTTGCGGGCTTCTTGAACACTTACCAGGCAACCATTGCACTTTACTTTCCGCATCAATTTCAGCAACGGGCGGATCAACAAAGGCACGCCATTTGTCAGTTTGCAAGTCGGGGCTAAGCACCACTCGCACCGCGCCAAAACCGACCATAAACACATCAGGGCTCGCGTTATACGGCCTGTCGCCCTTACCATCAAACGCGGCTGGGTCAATTGCCACATCTGCAAAGCGCGAACGATCAACCACAATACCGGGAATTTGTTTAATACCGCGCAACCGCAATTCACGCATCAAACGCCATAAATCTTCAAGCAAAAAAATGGGGTCACCAGAGGGTCGTAAATAAACTGGCCCACTGAGAACACCTTGTGCATCGACTTTAGCATTCGCGTCAATTAAAAAAACCGTATTCCAAACGTAGCTAGGCCCTAAGGTTGAAAGTGCGGCCCAAGTGGTGACTAATTTCATCACTGATGCGGGGTTCCGCGGTTGGTTAGGCGCTCGCTCAAACAAACGTTGCCCTGCTACATCTTGAACAACAAGAGATAAGCTGCTGTCAGGCAACCCTGTCGCTGCCCAAGCGCGAGCCAACTCTGGGGGCAGTGTCGCCAAAGCAGGCGATTTTGACAGCTGCGCGGGCGCTTTGGTTTGTTGAACCGTGCGAGATTTACTTTTAGTCGCCGTCTCAGCATAACTATTGTTGTGCCCAAAGAGTAAGGCGCTGATACAGGCTGCTATAAAAACATAGTGGCGAAAAACTAAACTGCGATCAAAATTGATCTTCATCATGACCTTTAAGTATGGCTTGGCTAAATTACGTGGGTAAGCAGGGTCTTTAATAAAATATTAAACACATATACCGTTTTTCAAAGCTTTATTCAAAGTTTTTGAACTGCTGAAATAGCATAACGAATTTAATGCCCTTTTCACTAAAAAGGGGTTTCTTGCGATTAAAATAATCGACAATAAATCATTCTTGACTATTGCATACATTTTGAAAACCCATCACGAACCCTTGAGCTTAAGTGACTTTGATTATGTTTTACCCACAGAACTCATCGCACAATTTCCAGAAGTTAATCGAAGCGGTAGCCGTTTATTACATGTTGATCAACATGGTCGTTTTGTTGATCGGTCTTTTATTGATTTAACGAACTTACTCAAACCTAACGATTTATTGGTTTTCAATAACACGCGGGTTATCAAAGCACGGCTGCATGGACGAAAAGCCACAGGTGGCGTCGTTGAGGTTTTAATTGAACGTGTAACGGGCACGCATACGGCATTAGCGCACGTCAAAGCCAGCAAAACGCCTCCCATAGGTACCGATTTAATTTTGGCTAATGCTATTACCGCTAAAGCAATGGGTCGCTCAGACGATTTATTTAATTTGTCTTTTGATCAACCCGTGCTTGACGCGCTTGATCAATATGGTGAAGTGCCCTTGCCCCCCTATATTCAACATTTGGCAGATGATGCTGATGCACAACGCTATCAAACCGTTTATGCCAAAGTACCTGGTGCGGTAGCAGCACCCACCGCGGGCCTTCATTTTGATGAAGCCATGCTTGAACGACTTCAAGCAAGGGGCGTTCAAAGCACCTTTGTGACATTGCATGTTGGGGCGGGCACCTTTCAACCGGTTCGAGATAACGACCTTTCAAAACACATCATGCACAGCGAGTGGTACACCCTTTCACCCGAAACCGTCGAGGCTGTGGCACGCGCACATCAACTGGGCGGCCGAGTCATCGCTGTGGGCACCACTAGCGTCCGTGCGCTTGAGTCGTCAGCCCAAGCCCATAACGGTCAATTGACGGCCTGCAGTGGCGATACGCAACTTTTTATTCAGCCTGGGTTTAACTGGCAAATTATTGATGCCATGGTGACAAACTTTCACCTACCCCAGTCAACCTTACTCATGCTCGTCTCAGCCTTTATTGGCCTCGACACCATGAAAACGGCTTATGCTCACGCCATTGAGTCACGTTATCGTTTTTTTAGTTATGGCGATGCCATGTTTTTAGAAAAAGGCCCTAGCCATGCAATTTGAAGTACTCGCCACCCAAGGCCATGCTCGACGAGGCAAGTTAACGCTCAATCACGGCGTGGTGAACACTCCTGTCTTTATGCCAGTGGGCACCTATGGCAGCGTCAAAGCCATGATGCCGCACGAGCTCGAAGAAATTGGCACACAAATTGTATTGGGCAATACGTTTCACCTCTGGTTGCGCCCAGGCACGACTATTATTGAACAACACAAAGGTTTACATGGTTTTATGGGCTGGCAAAAACCCATTTTGACTGACTCAGGCGGGTTTCAGGTTTTTAGCCTGCAAGGTATGCGCAAAATCACCGAAGATGGCGTTAAATTTGCATCACCCATCAATGGTGACCGACTGTTTCTTACACCTGAAGAGTCGATGCGCATACAAACCGCTCTAAATTCAGACGTTGTGATGGTGTTTGACGAATGCACCCCTTATGAAATCAAAGGTCGGCCAGCTACCCAAGAAGAGGCTGCCATCTCCATGCACATGTCATTACGTTGGGCGAAACGCTCAAAACAAGCATTTAATGAGCTTAGCAACCCCAATGCTCTGTTCGGCATTGTGCAAGGGGGCATGTTCGAAGACTTACGAGACGAGTCCTTGGCCGGCTTAGTCGATACTGGTTTTCATGGTTACGCCATTGGGGGCTTATCAGTGGGCGAACCGAAATCTGATATGAACCGCATTTTGGCGCATATCGGCCCCAAAATGCCACACCACTCCCCTCGCTACTTAATGGGTGTGGGCACACCAGAAGACCTCGTTAATGGGGTGAGTCACGGCGTTGATATGTTTGACTGCGTTATGCCTACCCGCAATGCCCGTAACGGCTGGTTGTTTACGCGTCATGGCGATATTAAAATTCGCAATGCACGCTATAAAGACGATACTCAACCGCTTGACCCAACCTGCCATTGCCATACTTGTCGCCATTTTTCACGTGCTTACTTACATCATTTACAGCGTGCTAATGAAATTACAGGTGCACGATTGAACACCTTACACAATTTATATTTCTATCAAATTATCATGGCTGAAATGCGCGAAGCAATTGAAAAAGGCACCTTTGAAGTGTGGAGCGAAACGTTTTTAAGGCAACGTTCAGCCAAATCGCTACAATGACGTGTTAACCCCTCTATACACAAAGGAGACCTAAATGTCTGCACTAGAAGTAATCGGCCCCGTTCTTGCACAAGTTGCTGGCTTTGACACCAGTTCAATCGTTGGTTTTATGCCAATTATTTTAATGTTCGTCATTTTGTACTTTTTAATGATTCGTCCTCAGATGAAACGTCAAAAAGAACATAAAGCTCTTGTGGCTGGCTTAGCCAAAGGTGATGAAATCATCTTAGGTTCAGGCATGTTGGGTAAAGTGAATCGTGTCACAGACGTTTACATTGAAGTTGAAGTCAGTTCGTTAGCAGACAAGCCTGTTGAGGTTTTGGTTCAACGTGCATCGGTGCAAATGGTATTGCCTAAAGGCACCATTAAAGGCATTTAAGTCGTCTTCGACCTTCCGCCGGCCTTAACCCTTAAGCGCCGGCGCTTTATCTTTTATCAAAGGCGCTTGCGCTCATGAATCGTTATCCGCTCTGGAAGTACATCACTGTTGTGGTTGCATTGGTAGTAGGTTTAATCTACACCTTGCCTAATTTTTTTGGCGAATCTCCTGCTGTGCAGGTTTCAAGCGCAAAAGTGACCCTCAAAATAGACCCGTCGATGCTTGACCAAGTTGGCGCCATTTTGAAAAAAGCCAATATAACAACCACGGCCTCTAATTTTGAAACCAACGGCCCAGTGGGTACGGTTAGATTTCGTTTCAAAACCACTGATGAACAGTTGGTTGCTCGTGATGTCATCGAAAATGCCCTAAACCCAGACCCAGCTAACCCATCCTATACCGTCGCCCTTAACTTATTGCCTGCCTCACCGGCATGGCTCAGCGCATTGGGTGCTAACCCCATGTATTTGGGGCTTGATTTACGTGGTGGCGTGCACTTCCTGCTAGAAGTCGACATGAAAGGCGCCTTGACCTCACGTTACGACAGCTTCATTACCGACTTCAGAGCGACCCTTAGAGATCAAAAAATAACGGCAGACAGCATCGAGCGTGTTGGCAACAGTGTGGCACTTAAGTTTAATAGCGATGCCGCTCGCCAAGTTGCGTTTGATACATTGCGTAGACGCTACACTGACTTGCAATGGCAACAGCCTGGTCCTGACGCAGGCATATGGTCTTTGAATGGCACATTGTCTGAAATCGCCATTAATGCCGTTCAAGCCAACGCATTAAAACAAAACATCATCACCCTTCATAACCGCATCAATGAATTGGGTGTCTCTGAACCGATTATTCAACAGCAAGGCGCCAATCGCATTATTGTTCAGTTGCCAGGCGTTCAAGATGTTGCCAAAGCAAAAGATATTTTGGGTCGTACAGCAACCTTAGAGGTACGCCTAGTCGATGATTCTCCCGCGGCAACGTCTGCCTTAGCCGCAGGCACCACCCCATTCGGTCTTGAACGCTACCAAGATCGCGACGGCCGACCATTACTACTTCGCCGTCAAGTTATTTTGACGGGTGAAAATCTTCAAGATGCCCAAGCCGGTCGCGACTCTCAAAACCAACAAGCTGCTGTTCACCTAACATTAGATACAAAGGGTGCTCGTATTTTCCGTGACGTCACGCGTGACAACATCGGCAAACGTATGGCCATTTTATTGTTTGAAAAAGGTCGTGGTGAAGTGGTCACTGCACCCGTTATTCGCGGTGAAATTCCCGGTGGTCAGGTGCAAATATCAGGAAGCATGTCTGCTGAAGAAGCTGCCGATACTGCATTGCTTTTACGTGCGGGTTCATTAGCCGCACCGATGGAAATTATTGAAGAGCGCACCATTGGCCCAAGCCTTGGCGCTGAAAACATTGCCAAAGGCTTTAATGCCACGCTATGGGGCTTTGTAGGCGTCGCGGTTTTCATGATCGTTTACTACCGTCTGTTTGGCTTATTTTCAGCCATTGGCCTCTCATTCAACGTTCTTCTGTTATTGGCATTATTGTCTCTACTGCAGGCCACGTTAACCTTGCCTGGCATTGCCGCAATCGCCTTGGCTTTGGGTATGGCAATCGATGCTAACGTTTTAATCAACGAACGTATACGGGAAGAACTTAGAAATGGCGAGTCACCACAACAAGCCATTCAGCTTGGTTTTGATCGCGCTTGGAGCACCATTCTCGACTCAAACCTGACCACTTTAATTGTGGGTATAGCACTCCTGATTTTTGGTTCTGGCCCGGTGCGTGGTTTTGCAGTCGTACACTGCCTTGGCATTCTCACCTCGATGTTTTCAGCCGTTGTTGGGGTTCGGGCATTAGTCAATCTAACACACGGCAATCGTAAAAAAATATTAGGCCTGTCTATTGGCACGGTCTGGAAGGCAAAGGACTAACACCATGGAATTTTTTCGCATCAAGCGCACCATTCCATTCATGCGCAACGCTTTGGCGTTAAATTTAATCAGTGCCATCACTTTTGTAGCGGCTGTCATATTTATTGTTATACGTGGCTTCAATTTGTCGATTGAATTCACGGGTGGCACCGTTATGGAATTAAGTTACCCAGAAGCCGCACCCTTAGTAGAAGTTAGGGAAGTGCTCATAAATTTGGGGTATACAGATTTTCAAGTGCAAAATTTCGGTACGTCTCGCGACGTGATGATACGATTGCCACTTTTACCCGGTCAGTCATCAGCCAACCAAAGCACCACCGTCATTGCCGCCTTGCAAGCTGCAAACCAAGCCCCAGATTTACGTCGGGTTGAGTTTGTTGGCCCACAAGTCGGGCGTGAGCTTATCGAAAACGGCTTGCTCGCTTTAATGTTTGTCATCATCGGCATTGTGGCTTACTTGGCGGTTCGATTCGAGTGGAAGTTTGCGCTGGCTGGGGTCATCGCTAACCTGCACGATGTGGTGATCATTTTGGGTTTCTTTGCTTTTTTCCAATGGGAATTTTCACTTTCTGTTCTAGCCGGTGTACTTGCTGTATTGGGCTACTCAGTGAACGAATCAGTCGTTATCATGGACCGTATTCGAGAAAACTTCCGAAAAGAGCGCACGGCCAGCGTACAAGAAGTGATTGATGGCGCCATCACACAAACCATTTCACGCACAATCATCACCCACGGTTCAACCCAAATGATGGTGCTGGCCATGTTGATTTTCGGTGGACCAACCCTACATTACTTTGCTTTGGCACTCACAATCGGTATTTGGTTCGGTATCTATTCTTCAGTTTTTGTGGCGGCAGCCATCGCCATGTGGTTAGGCGTTAAACGAGAAGACTTAGTCAAACCCATTAAGAAAGACGATACCGTTGAAGAAATCTACATCGAGTAAATACATGCGCTTAACGACTGCCCCCGGTATCTACAACCGTTTCGGCCAACAATTATGACAACAACCTCTAAAGTTTTCATTCGCACCTTCGGGTGCCAAATGAACGAATACGACTCTGAAAAAATGCTCGATATTTTGGGCACTCATAACCCAGTCGAGCTCACACAAAATGCAGACGAAGCTGACGTGATTTTATTTAACACCTGTTCGGTGCGCGAAAAAGCGCAAGAAAAAGTTTTTTCAGATCTCGGGCGTGTCAAAGAACTTAAAATAAAAAACCCGAACTTAATTATCGGTGTAGGGGGCTGTGTGGCAAGCCAAGAAGGCGCCACCATTGTCAAACGCGCTCCATATGTTGATGTGGTGTTTGGCCCGCAAACCCTGCACCGCTTACCCGAGCTCATCGAAAAGCGTCGCCGCCTTAACATACCTCAGGTTGATATCAGTTTTCCTGAAATTGAAAAATTTGACTCATTGCCCCCCCCTCGTAAACAGGGTGCCAGCGCATTTGTGTCGATAATGGAAGGGTGTAGCAAATACTGTAGTTTCTGCGTAGTGCCCTATACCCGTGGCGAAGAAATTTCACGCCCGTTTGAAGATGTTCTCACTGAAGTGGCTGATTTAGCTGACCAAGGCGTCAAAGAAGTCACGTTGCTTGGGCAAAACGTAAATGCTTATTTGGGAAAAATAGGTCAAGATGGTGGCATAGCTGACTTTGCCATGCTGCTTGAGTACGTGCATGAACTACCTGGCATTGAGCGCATTCGTTACACCACCTCGCACCCCAAAGAAATGACGCAGCGCCTAATTGACGCCTACGCCACGTTACCGAAACTGGTTTCATTTCTGCACCTGCCTGTGCAGGCGGGCAGCGACCGTGTGTTGGCAGCTATGAAACGTGGCTATACCACCTTAGAATTCAAATCAATCATTAAGCGTACTCGCCAGGCAAGGCCAGGCTTAACCGTCGCGTCTGATTTCATTGTGGGCTTTCCGGGTGAAACAGAAGCCGACTTTCTGAAAACTTTAGCCTTAATTGATGACGTTAAATTCGATACTGCCTATTCGTTCATCTATTCGCGTCGCCCCGGCACACCCGCATCAGACTTAACAGATGACACGCCACAAGAGGTCAAACTTGAACGCTTACAACGCCTACAAGCTTTGATAAACAAGCAAGCCGCAGAAGTTGCGCAAAACATGGTAGGTACCACTCAACGTATTTTGGTTGAAGGGCACGCCAAACGAGACGTGACTGAGCTCATGGGCAAAACCGAAAACAACCGAGCCGTTAACTTTGTTGGCCCTGAACGCTTAATGGGTCAAATGATTGACGTCGTCATCACTGAAGCCCGTGCCAATACCTTCAGGGCTGAAGTCAAACAATCTGCCGACTTATTCACTTAGTCATTGACCTCGTCATTTTCATATTCACATCTTAGCTGCCATATGGTCACCGCAAAAACTAAAACACCCCATCGGCAACGCGTCGAATTATCTGGTGACTCCATACATTTGGCTAATATGTGTGGCCCACTTGATGAAAATATTCGGCAAATTGCCCAGGCACTAGATGTCACCATTGCGCATCGTGGCAGCCAATTTGAAATAAAAGGTGCGCAAGCCGAAACCGCTATGGCGCTTCTTTTACAGTTTCACCACCAATCTCGCCACAACCCGCTTTCGATCGAGTCGGTACAACTAGGCATTATTGAAAAGCGCTCTGAACCTTTGGTACCAAGCCCCGACAACCCAGCGGTTGCGCCCCTTCACGACGGGGCACTCTTACGCACCCGCCGAAGTGATCTGAAACCGCGTACCCCACGTCAAGCTGAATACATTGAAAATATTTTGCAGCATGACATTACCTTTGGCACAGGCCCTGCGGGAACAGGTAAAACATGGCTTGCCGTCGCATGTGCCATCGACGCACTGGAACGCGACATTGTGCAACGTATTATTTTGACGCGCCCCGCCGTTGAAGCCGGTGAGCGCCTAGGCTTTTTGCCCGGTGATTTATCTCAAAAAGTCGACCCCTATTTACGCCCCCTTTATGACGCGCTCTACGACCTGATGGGCTTTGACAAAGTACAAAGGTTGTTCGAAAAGCAAACCATTGAAATTGCACCCTTGGCCTACATGCGTGGTCGCACCTTAAATAATGCCTTCATCATTCTTGATGAAGCGCAAAATACCACGCCCGAGCAAATGAAGATGTTTTTGACTCGTATCGGCTTTGGTAGCAAAGCCGTGGTGACCGGTGACCCGTCTCAAGTTGATTTACCCAAAAGCCAACCCAGTGGTTTGAAAAATGCGTTGGGCGTATTGCATGAGGTGCAAGGCATCGCTATGACCGCCTTTACCACCCGTGACGTGGTGCGCCACCCGCTTGTTGCGCGCATTGTCGACGCCTATGAAAAAGCCCAATAATACAAAAGCCGTGTTGCCTGTAGGTCACATTCAACCTACCCTTCAACTCAGCGTGCAGTTTGCCGAACCCGCTCAAGACTTAACGCGACAGCGCATCAGAAGCTGGGTTAAACGCACAATTGACCAAGCTTGGCTCGTCTACGCACTTGATGCGCAAGGCTTGCAGGTCAACTTAAGGTTTGTTGACCAAACTGAAGGGCAAGCACTCAATACTCAATTTAGAAAAAAACCCAAAGCGACAAACGTCTTGACCTTTGAATATGGCACCCAAGATGACGGCATGATGACAGCAGATATCATCATTTGCGTGCCTGTATTAACACAAGAAGCCATCAATCAGCATAAAACATTCAGTCAGCATGCGGCCCATTTAATTGTGCACGGTACCCTGCACGCCTTAGGTTTTGACCATATTGAGGAAGATCAAGCCCAAGAAATGGAGGCTTTAGAAACCGATATATTGGCTCTAATGAACATACCTGACCCATACTAAGCCATCTTTAAAGCCCCTATTTAGCCAAATTCAAATCAATATTTACCGCACAACAACCCTATATCAGGGTTGCCCCGCATTGAAATTACCGTTTTTAGCCTTCAGTTTCGGTTATTCTAAGCGGGTTAAAACTTTTATAACTTTTTAAATGTCAGACCCATACCCTACTATGCCTGGTTCATCGCCAGGCAAAAAACCAAGCCTAATCAAACGATTATTGTCTCGCGTCAGACGTGAGCCAGAAAATAGAGAAGGCATCGTGACGGTGCTAGATGCCGCACGAGCCCGCAACCTCATCGATACCAATGCCTACTCTATGCTCAAAGGCGCCTTAGCCGTGTCTGACATGGCTGCGGTTGAAATCATGGTGCCTCGCGCCCAGATGGACATGCTAGACGTTAATGTTCCCCTTAAGAATTTAGTGCCTCGTATTTTAGAAATGGCACACTCTCGGTTTCCCGTGTTTGACGAATCTCGCGACAATCTAATTGGTATTTTTATGACCAAAGATTTGTTGCGCTATGTGCTCAACCCATCATTGACTTTACGTGATTTAACACGCCCAGCTGTTTTTATTCCTGAATCAAAACGAGTCAATGTTTTGCTTCAAGAATTTCGACAACAGCGAAACCATATTGCGATTGTCATTGACGAGCATGGTGGCGTTACCGGTTTAGTCACGCTTGAAGACGTCTTAGAACAAATTGTTGGTGCCATTGAAGATGAATTTGACGATAGCGAACAAACAATTTTTGCTGACGGCTTGCAAACCTGGCGCGTCATGGCCACCACCGAAGTTGACACCCTAAATGAGGCGCTGGCCTGTTCATTACCTGAAGGTGATTACGAAACAATCGGTGGCTGGTTTGCTCACACATTAGGGCGCATACCCAAGCGTGGCGATCGCCTGCAACTGAACCACATGCAGTTTGAAGTATTGCGTGCCGATACCAGGCGCGCCCTCTGGATACGCATACGTAAGTTGCCTGATACGCAAAGCACATCTAGCACGTCGTCCACAGGTTCTTCAACCCCTTCTTTGACCGTTCCCTCAACCGCTTCATCAAGCGATTAAGCCTCTGTGACGATTCTTCGTAGCCACCCTCGTGACTGGCTCGCTGCTTTGGTAGCGGGCGCGTTTTACAGCTTAACGTTTGCACCGGGTCCCCTACCACAATGGTTGCTACCGGCCGTTCAACTGGGTATTCTGGCTTGGTTAGCCCGCACCACGCTTTATGCACCCTCAGCAACGCATGCCGCGTGGCGCGGTTGGTTCTTTGGGCTGGGCGCTTTCACAGTTGGCCTTTATTGGCTCACCATCAGTATGAGTCGCTATGGCGGCATGCCTTGGGTTTTATCGGCAACCGCGTTAGTCTTGTTGAGCGCTTACTTGGCACTGTTTCCCGCCCTTGCATTAAGTGTGTCAAAATTTCTTTGCAAACCCTTCATTCATTTACTTGGCAACTCACTTACCCTCTCAGCCTCTGCAGGGCTAGGCTTCATTTTTATATGGGCGTCATGCTGGACGCTTACCGAATGGCTACGAGGCTCACTTTTTACGGGTTTTCCTTGGCTAAATACGGCTTATGGTCAAGTTGACAGTTGGTTAGCAGGCTGGTCAATTGTTGGGGGTACCTACGCGGTTGTCTGGCTCACCGCTTTGGTGGCCGCAGCCCTAATGGTGACTTTTGATTCGCAGCGCTCTATAAAAAAAATTACCCCGTATATTGCTGTAACGGCAGTGATTGTGGGCACGTTAATCAACACCATGACCTTCACGCAACCTGCTGGTGACGCTTTACGCATTCGCCTCATTCAAGGCAACATCGATCAAAGTGAAAAATTTACCCCTACGCAATGGGGCAGTGCTGTTCAACGTTACCTTGATTTGGCGCAACACAAACAGCCCGAACAAACCATTACCCCACAACTGATCATGATGCCCGAAACCATGATGGTCAAATTTCCACACGACATTGACGCTTCAACTTGGCAAAGTTTGATTGATATTGCACAAAAAGACCAAGCCACGATTTTACTGGGCTCACCTTTGTTAAACCGCCCTGCACGTCAGTACACCAACAGCATTATTGCTGTAACCGGGCAAAATACACCCGAACAGTTCATCACATTTGGTCAGGTTTTACCAAAGAACGGAAACCAAACCATTCCGCGCTATGACAAGCAGCACCTCGTACCTTTTGGTGAGTTTGTCCCATTTGGCTTTAGATGGTTTGTTGACATGATGCACATACCGTTGGGTGACTTTACGTCAGGGGTTTCCCCACAAGCGCCATTCACTGTCGGTCAACAACATATAGCGGCCAATATTTGTTATGAAGATATTTTTGGGGAAGAACTCCTCGCACCGATTCGCAGTACAGCCAACCCCTCACTGGGCGCTACGATTTTGGCAAACTTCAGTAACTTAGGTTGGTTTGGCGACAGCTGGGCTCTGCGTCAGCATTGGCAAATGGCTCGTCTACGTGCGATTGAAACCGCTCGCCCTGTAGTGCGTGCAACCAACACTGGCATGACAGGTGCGATTGACCATAAAGGTCGCACAGTGGCCTTTCTAAAGCCTCTACAGGCTGGTTATTTAGATGTGACCATACAAGGTCAAAGGGGCTTGACGCCCTACACCGTCTGGGGTGATTTACCTATTTTGATATTGGCAGGGTTTATCTTGTTAGGTGCCGGCATACTGACGGTTCGTCAACGTCGCATACAAACTAACCCAGACACACACCATGACCCCACAACCTGAACTTCAGGTACAAGCATTTGATAGCATCAACGAAATTGACCCACACGTGTGGAATGATTTAAATGCCGCCACACACCCCAGTCAAATCGGCTCATGTTTATTAAGCCATGCTTTTTTAAATGCCTTTGAGCAATCAAATAGCGTGAACAGCAAAGCCGGTTGGCAACCCCAACACCTACTCATCTCACAAGCCGATCAAGTGATTGCGGCTATCCCCCTCTACGCCAAAGGCCATTCATATGGTGAGTTTGTTTTTGACTGGGCATGGGCTGATGCTTACCAACGAAATGGTCTTGAGTACTATCCAAAATGGTTGGTAGGCGTACCCTTTACGCCTGTTAGCGGTGTTCGCCTACTTTGCGCCCCACAACATAAAGCACTGGCAGCTCAAGCTTTAATGGCCTGGGTCAAACGCAGCAAACTGTCGTCTTTACACGTTTTATTTACGGAAGCGACCGACCAACAGGCGCTTGAAACCGTAGGGTGTTTAACCCGACAACACACGCAGTTTCATTGGTTTAATCATAGTTGGCCAGATTTTGAAGCGTACTTAGCCAGTTTGACGCAACCCAAACGAAAAAAAATTCGTGCTGAGCGTCGCAAAGTTTCTCAAGCAAACGTTCAAACGCGCGTTGTTACCGGTGCAAACATTACCTCAGACGAATGGCAGTTTTTTTATCGTTGTTATGCCAACACTTACCATATGCGTGGCAACCCACCTTATTTAACCCCTGAGTTTTTTGAACAGGTCAAGCAAAGCTGTGCTGACAACTGCGTAATGGTGATTGCACAACATAACGATAGTCGGCAAGATATTGCCAGTGCCCTGCTTTGGCGCGATCAAACACCCGACGGCAAAACCCGTCTTTATGGTCGGTATTGGGGGGCACTCGAGCATATTGATTGCTTACATTTTGAAGTGGCTTACTACACCCCCATTCAATGGGCAATTGAACATGGCATAGACGTGATAGAGGGCGGCGCACAAGGCGAGCACAAGCTTGCGCGTGGCTTTACCCCTGTTACCACTCAATCAGCGCACTGGCTCGCCCACCCAGGCTTTGCAGATGCCATTGAAGATTACCTTGAGCGCGAAAGAGCTGGCGTGGCCGCCTATACCGGTGGTTTAAAGTCACCTTTTCGGGGGGAAATAAATGATTAACCACGACACGAAGCGTCACTCAAATTACCTTTTGAAAAGAGCCATTTGCGGAAAACTCGTATTTGTTGCATAATTTCGTTCTTCGTTGCAACTAACTCTTTCGGTTTATTGTTTCAGTTGTTTTTAAGTAGACTGATTCACTTAACAGATTGAACCGCGAACAAGGTTTAAAGCTTGTCAGTCGGGGGTATAGCTCAGCTGGGAGAGCGCTTGCATGGCATGCAAGAGGTCAGCGGTT
>ERZ888423.650-NODE-650-length-34770-cov-25.417168_pt1 | contig 34770 bp, 27 predicted proteins | sample MGYA00520523_ERZ888423 | MGnify/ENA primary metagenome ERZ888423 (study PRJEB32303, sample SAMEA104408611) | aquatic metagenome | biome: Brackish water; feature: Pelagic; material: water | place: Baltic Sea | collected 2014-06-08T10:24:00 | depth 30,27 m ...
AAAATGCTCCGAGAGGCGATCTTGTTTGTAGGGACTTAGACGACTCTTTCTCATGCTTCCCATCATAACCTCTTTTTAGGTTATCTGAGTCAGCCCCTTGTTTAATCTTCGAATAGTTCAGACTGGCCTGCATTTTCCAAGAAACCGTCGCCCTCATCATCTGGAGTATCGGCGCTCACACCAAAGGGGCGGCTATCTAAAAGACCAGCGGCGCGAAGATCTTTCAATCCCGGCAGATCACGCGCTGATTCTAATCCAAAATGATCAAGAAAGTGTTCAGTCACTACAAAGGTAACAGGGCGGCCCGGGCTCATACGGCGGCGCCCAAAGCGGATCCAATCCAATTCTATAAGCAAATCCACTGTCCCGCGTGATACGGCCACCCCACGGATCTCTTCTATTTCGGCGCGAGTGGCGGGTTGGTGATAGGCCACTATAGCCAAAGTCTCGATCGCGGCGCGCGACAGTTTGCGCTGCTCCACCGTTTCTTTTAACATCAGATAACCCAGATCCGCGGCCGTGCGAAAGGCCCAAGCGTCGCCAATGCGCTTTAAAACCACGCCCCGCCCCTCATATCGTTTGCGCAAACAGACCAAAGCTTCGGCGGGATCGCAGCCATGTGGCATGCGTTTGGTCAGTTCGGCCACCGACAAAGGCTCGGTTGCTGCAAATATGATAGCTTCGACCATTCGTTCTTGTTCAGCGATAGGGGGGCTTTCAAACAGTGACTTTTCGGCGTCTTTGGGCGTCTTATCTGAAGTTTGACTCATCTTGATTCTCGTTTTTTGAGATGAATGGGCTCGAACATTCCGCCTTGACGCAGCTCAAGCGCGCCCGCTTTGGTCATCTCTAACATCGCTGCGAAATGCGCCGCCAAGGATGAACGGCGCCGCTGCGGGTTCGTGTGCCACCCGTCCGGTAGCCATGTCTCAAGTTCACTCCAGCTACCCGCGTAGGCGATCAGCCCACGCATTCGCTCAAGCGCTTGTTCCATCGTATAAACGTCGTCGCGATCCATCACAAAGGGACGAAAATCGTCACGAGTACGAGTTCGGGCATAGCCACGCATCAAATCGAGCAAGGTCGCACTATAGGTGATTTTACGGCTAGCAGACACTTCTTCTGGGCAACCACGCACGAAAACATCCCGCCCTCGCAAATTGCGCATCATTAACTGGGCGGCTGCATCTCGCATTGCTTGTAATCGCTCAAGCTGAAAGGCCAAATGCAAGGCCATTTCTTCGGCACCGGGCCCTTCGTCCGACGGGTCAGGCGGCAGCAAAAGCCGTGATTTAAGATAGGTCAGCCAGGCAGCCATCACCAAATAATCTGCTGCAAGCTCAAGCCGCAGATCTTTGGTCTTATAAACAAATATTAAATATTGCTCAGCTAGCTGCAAAACAGAAATGTGGCGCAAATCAACCTTTTGGCTGCGCGACAGGGTTAAAAGCAGATCTAGCGGGCCCTCAAAGCCGTCAACATCAATGATCAAAGTTTCGACAGCAAGGCGCGCGGTTAATTCTTGTCGTTGAAGGTCAAGCTCCCACTCCGACATCTTGCTCACCCCCCTAATAGGGCAGAATGTTCGCGCCGTTCTGCTTCAATATTGCCCCTTTTGAAAGGGGTGCGCCATGTCAGCGCCTTTGTGCTGCGCACGAGAGCTGAGCCTTGTAGGTTACCCGCTGCGTCGCAGATCTCATCCATCTCGTCCAACGCGCCATTGCAGTGAAGTACCAAATCACAGCCTGCCTCCAGCGCGCTAGTGGTCCGCTGAGTTAACGTCCCGCTGAGTGATTTCATCGATAAATCATCACTCATCACCACGCCATCATAACCTAATTCCGCGCGGATTATCTGCATCATCGCGGGCGAGCAGGTCGCGGGCTTTTCTGGGTCAATTGCGCTATAAATCAAATGCGCAGTCATCGCGTAGGGCAAGTTAGCTAGCGCTTTAAAGACCGCAAAGTCGGTTTGCATCAGCTCGGCCTTGGTGGTTGTGACGCGGGGCAAATCAAAATGCGTGTCAAGCGTAGAGCGGCCATGGCCGGGTATATGTTTTATAACCGGCAAAACTCCACCAGCCAGCAACCCATCAGCCGCTGCCACGCATAGGGTACTGACTTGTTTGGTAGTTGTGCCATAACAACGATTTCTTAGAAACTCATGGGTTTGCGGCCAGGCGATATCGGCTGTCGGTGCGCAATTGGCATCAATTCCCAAAGCTACAAGATCGGCCGCAATCAATCGGTGGCGCAGATAAATCGCCCGTAAGGCAGCTTTGGGCCCATGTTGGGCGGTGACACGCTCCACCTCGTCTAGAGGAGCTAAGAACTGTGTGGCCAGGGGTGGCAAAAGGCGTTGCACGCGCCCACCCTCTTGGTCAATAAAGATTGGCGTGTCACGCCCTACCGATTCCCGCAGATCCGCGCAAAGCATTTTAATCTGGTCGCGATTATCTAAATTGCGAGCAAATAGGATAAAGCCGTAGGGTGTGACCCGGCTGAAGAAGGCGCGCTCAGTTTCACCAAGCACCAGCCCCAAAGGCGCAAGGATAGTGGGGCCCACCACCATGTTAACGCTTAATGGCGGGGATACAGGCCGCCCCTTCTGCTTGCATGGCAGCACAAAACCGTTTGGAATCCTCGGCGTCAATAAATCCATGGGCCCGCAGGCGAAAATATATCTTATTATCCACGGGCGCACGCTGCACGACACGCACCTTATCGGCAAAAAACTGGTCAAACTTAGCCGACAACCGGACCCATTCCAGGCGTGCAACCTCCGGCGTGGAAAAAGAGCCGAGCTGCACCAACCGCGTGCCAATGGCAATATCATCATAGCTGATTTCACGCCCTGAGATCCCCGCGACGGCGTCTTTTTGACGGATGTCACTTTGCGGGACCATCAGCGCCAGGGGTCGTGGCTTAGGTCGAATTGAGCGCTCCTGCCCTCCCTGCATCGCTCCCTCGGGTGGCATGGACGGATCGTCTAAACTTGAATTGGCAATTGCAATTGACAGCGCCTCTTCGATCGAGGTTTGTATGATTTTAGGGGAAAAATCCTCTGGTGCCATGTCCATGTAACTTGGATCTTTAGACGCAACCGGTGGCACTGTTAAAGGCCGTGGTTGGCTTTTGGTTTGGGTTTGGGGCAAAGATATAAGTGGCGCGCTTTGTGCGGGTGTAAGTCCGGGGGCATCTTCGCTGCTTAAATCAATCGAGGACGGAGCCAAAATCACCTTATCTGGCAAATCAGTCGCGCCCTTTTTGGCGGCTATCTCGTTCACCGAAAGGCCCTGATAGCCGATTACATCGCCGCCCGGATTGTCCGGCACTAAACGCATAGGACCCACCAGTGCTTTGACCACGGTGACCCCCGACACATCACGCCGCGCCAGATCGATAGCCCAGTAGCCCATACCAACCGTCAGCCAAAGAGAGCTGATGCCAGCGATGATTTGCACAACTTTGGTCGCTTGGCGCGAACGCTCAGGCCTTGCCAGATCGGGCGGCCCTTCTTTACCGGCGTTATAATCCCATTCTGTCATGCGCGCCTCATATTTACTCTGAGCCTTTGGGCCAGCACGGGTGGGGCGCTTTTGATCAGCGCATTTCCTCAACCGGTGTAACACCAAGAATAGCAAGACCAGACGAAATCACAACGCCTACTGCACGCACAAGTGCTATTTTTGGCCCCATAACAGCCAAATCTTCTTGCACAAAGCGCAATGCTGGGATGTCATTGCCCTTATTCCACAGACCGTGCAGCTCGGACGCTAAGTCATAAAGGTAAAAGGCCACACGATGCGGTTCATTTCCACGTGCGGCTATTTCAACCAAACGTGGCCATTCGGCCATTTTCTTGATCACAGCCAGCTCGGCATCGTGCGACAAAGTACCAGCCCCCATAGCACCCAAAGCCACGTCTGAAGTGGGCAGACCAAGAGCTTTGGCTTTGCTCATGACGGAGTTGATGCGCGCATTGGCATATTGTACATAAAAGACGGGGTTATCTTTTGACTGTTCTAACACCTTGTCAAAATCAAAATCCAAAGGCGCGTCGTTTTTGCGGGTCAGCATAACGAACCTTGTAACATCTGCCCCCACCAAATCGACTACATCGCGCAAGGTTACAAAAGTACCAGCACGTTTTGACATTTTAAAGGGATTGCCATTTTTCCATAGCTTTACCAATTGGATAAGCTTAATATCTAATGTAGTTTTTCCGTCAGATAGAGCTGCCACGGCAGCCTTCATCCGTTTGACATAGCCGCCATGATCTGCCCCAAAAATATCTATCAGCTGATCAAATCCACGTTGAACTTTGTTATAATGATAGGCGACATCAGGGGCGAAGTAAGTCCAAGACCCATCAGATTTCATCACTGGTCGGTCAACATCATCGCCAAAATTTGACGATTTGAACAAGGTCTGCTTGCGCGGCTCCCAATCTTCTAATGTTTTGCCTTTCGGCGACTCGAGCACACCTTCATAGATCAGACCTTGGCTACGCAATTTGTCAATCGCGGCCTCTATTTGACCCGTACCATAAAGCGCCCTTTCCGATGAATATACATCCATCTGCACATTCAATGAGGCCAGATCTTCGCGGATCATATCCATCATCATCTCACCCGCAAAATCGCGCACGGTGGTTAGCCATTTTTCTTCGGGTTCTTCTAGAAGGCTTCGGCCAAAGGCATCTTTCATCGCGGCCCCAACAGGAATGAGGTAGTCGCCCGGATAAAGCCCTTCAGAAATTTCAGGTTCATAACCATAGGCTTGACGATAGCGCTGATAGGCTGAGCGTGCCAGAACCTCAACCTGCGCACCACCATCATTTATGTAATATTCGCGTGTCACACCAAAGCCGGCAAAGGCCAAAAGCCTAGCCAACGCGTCACCAAACACCGCGCCGCGTACATGGCCCACATGCATAGGCCCCGTGGGGTTGGCCGAGACAAACTCAACATTGACGCGAATGCCCGCTCCAAAGGTGGCGCGGCCATAATCGATGCCCTGTGTCAAAATCGCCACCACAAGCCCTTGCAAAACCTCATTATGAAGTCGCAAGTTAATAAAGCCGGGCCCAGCAATCGCTACCTCGCTGATGCAGGGGTTTTGCGCCAAAAGCACCGCCAGCTTATTAGCAATAACCTGCGGCGAAAGGCCTGCAGGTTTGGCCAAAACCATGGCCGCATTTGTTGCCATATCGCCGTGCAGCGGATCGCGAGGAGGTTCCACGGCGATTGCGCCGAAAGCCAATCCTTCAGGCAAATCACCCGCCGCTACAAGGGTTGCAACCGCTTGCAACACAATATCTTTAATATCATTAAATAGGTTCATTATCAGCCTCTTTCATTACCCGAATGCCAGAGCCGAAAGAGTTGGTCAATGCTCCACTGTAAAAACCAGCACTATGAATTAAATTTCGCCACTTTCTTGCAGCTTTTGCCGGCCAATCAGGAGGGACCGTCGCCCAAATCTACGACGAAATCTGGAATAGAGGTCTTGGTACTTTAACCTAATAATAAAGTTCCGCGCACCCACACAAAAGTAAACCGCTGTACTCAGTAGCCACCTAAGTGTTTTTGGTACAGCAATCATGCCCACCATCCGGACTAAAGTTTTGCGGGACGTTACTCATGACTTCAAAAAAAACAATATCCCAGAGGCCAATATGGAAATTGGGATATGAGCCCCACGACTTAGTCACTACGGCACTCAAAACCCATTTTTTACAATTCTCAACAAATACGCTCATAAGTTCAGCATAACATGGAAATCACATCATAGATCGAACGCTCCAAATAGACGGAAAATAGATAAATTTACGAACGGTAAAAATACTTTTTAAGGAATCTTATTTATTCTTAAAATGTTTAGGCACAAATATCTTAGACATATACTTGCCGGTCGCGAGTGAAATCTAATCCAAAAGGTGCAACGTGGATAATGTAACCCCATTAGTGGGGTCGCCCAATCAGCTGAACCGCCTTAGCGGCTAAATGCCATTTCTGTTATCCGTGTGATATCTAAAATGACCTCCGCCTTTTGACACCAGGTGCGTGGTGACTATTAGTTCAGGGGTAAGGCCGCGTTTGGTGTCTTGTAAACTCCGGTTTCTTTCAGGCTGTCAACCAGTTCTTTGGGCATATAGTTTTCGTCATGTTTAGCCAGTATTTGAGAGGCTTGAAATACTTTATTAACGTAAACGCCGGTGGCAATCATGCCCTGCCCCTCAGCGAAAAGATCGGGTAAAATACCGTCGAAAATTACCTCAACCACAGCCACGCCATCTGTCACCCGGAAGGACGCTTCGGTGCCTTGTCCGCGCACCAGAGAGCCCGTTTCAACCAAGCCGCCCAGACGAAAAACCTCCCCTTCTTGCGGAGGATCGGACATCACTTGGCTGGGGGCGCGAAAGAAGTTGATCCCGTCACGCAAAGCATAGCCAACCAAAGCCGTAGCCCCAATCAGCCCTATAAAAGCAAATGCTATCAATTGGATGCGGCGTTTCTTTTTCAGTGAGCGTATTTTAATCATGGCACAATCGCAAAACTGGTCAGGCCCATCATCTCGGGTATCCCCAGCATCAAATTAGCATTCTGTAAGGCTTGCCCGCTTGACCCTTTGGTCAGATTATCTATCACGCATATGATAACCGCATGCCCCACCTTGCGGTCACCAACCACGCCGATATGGCAAAAATTTGTGCCGCGCACATCGCGTGTTGACGGCAAGTGCCCGAAGGGCAAAACTTGTAAAAAATGCTCATCAGCATAGGCTTTGCTAAGCGTTTCGTGCAACAGCTCTGGTATGCCCTTGACATAGGCGGTCATCAATATACCGCGATTCATTGGCAACAGGTGCGGTGTAAATTGCACTTCGACCTTACGGCCAGCAAGGGCGCTAAACTCTTGATCAAACTCACCTAAATGGCGATGCAGGCCGCCTGCGGAATAGCTCTGCGTCCCTTCGGACAGCTCAGCGTGCAGCAGACTTTCCTTAGCGCTGCGGCCTGCGCCCGAGACCCCAGCCTTCAAATCAAGGATGATTTGATCAAGGTCGATTACCCTCGCTTTGATCAAAGGATTGAGCGCAAATTGCCCCGCCGCCGCGTTACAGCCTGTACCAGCCACAAGGCGAGCTTCAGCTATTTCTGCGCGATAAAATTCAGTTAAACCGTAAACCGCTTGTTTTTGTAGATCTAGGGCTTGGTGCTTTTGTCCGTACCACTTTTCATAGGAAAGCGGGTCGCGCAAACGGAAATCAGCCGACAGATCAACAATTTTCACATGTTCAGGCAGAGTTAAAATGACGGCCTGCGATGTGGCGTGCGGCAAGGCGCAAAAGACCAGATCAACATCAGTAAAATCAATATCTTCGATCTTGCTTAAAACGGGCAAATAGGCTCCACGCAAAAAGGGAAACACGTCTGCAATGTCTAGACCCGCCTTTCGGTCAGCAGAAAGGGCGGTTATACTCATGCGCTCATGACCTAAAATAAGGCGAATAAGTTCAGCACCTGTATACCCAGAGGCCCCTAAGATAGCTATATTAAACGTCATGCTGTCTCCAAAACTGGTGGCTCGTGATGCGTGATATAGTGTATTTTTGCAAGTAAAAATAACTTTTGATGGGTTTATAATCGCACTTTGTTAAGCAGCCTCAAATTTAACCGAACGTCGCAAAAACTGCGTTGCACGTGCGCTGACTGCTTTGGGATCGCCGGAAGTTAGATATTTTGTTACCTGTCCAGTGCCTAACATTTCAGGGCGGCGGGTCAAATAGTCAAAAAGACTTTCGGCCACCAAATTAGCCTGCGAATAGACTTTGACCCCTGCACCCAGAGCGTCGCGAAAGCTGATTTCCATCAAAGGGTAGTGGGTGCAGCCCAGTATTGCCACCTGAGGGGTTGGCATACGCCGCTTGAGCGCATCGACATGGCTGCGTACCAGCGCATCGGCCAAAATCTCGTCCCCCTGTTCGATAGCATCAACTACACCTCCGCAGGGCTGAGCTTCTACATCAACACCAATTGCGCGAAAAGCCAATTCGCGCTGAAAGGCGCGGCTGGCAACGGTGGCAGGTGTTGCAAAAAGAGCTACATTTTTCACATCCACCTCACGCGGTGGGGAATTGTCGCCCCACTGACGTTCGGTCAGTGCTTCAATCAACGGCACAAAAACGCCCAAAACTCGTTTGTGCGGCGGCAACCATGTTTCTTGCATTCGTTTAAGCGCCGCAGCCGACGCTGTATTACAGGCCAAAATCACCAGGTCGCAGCCCTCATCCCAAAGGCGCTGCGTGGCCTGACAGGTTAGATTGAAAATATCATCATGGGTACGCACGCCATAGGGAGCATTAACATTATCGCCAAAATAAACAAAGGGCACATCAGGCAAACGTGCCTCAACAGCTCGCATCACGGTAAGGCCACCAAGACCAGAGTCGAAAATTCCAACAGCCATCCGTCACCCGTATCCAGCGGATTTTATACCGCGCTTCGAATTCATATCCATTACCATATGACTTTAACAGTGCGGGTGAAAGGCGGTAAGTTGCCTCGCGCAGATAGTCCATCTGGCGGTTGGATCTGATTTTAAATGGGCTAGCTGCGTTGATAAAATCGGCCCCCCAGTATCGCTACTTGCACAGGCTCATCAATATGGGTTTTAAATTCTTTGATCAGCAAAGCGAAATGCGGGTTTGAGTGGACGCTGCTGGCCAACTGGAAAAGCCGTGAATTATGGCCCGCTAAATTCACTGGCACCACAGAGGGATTTAATTTGCAATCATTTTGCAATGAAATTGGGCCATCTTAGTTCCATCGGTCACGAGAATGGCTGGACCAAGGTGGACAAGTTGCTCACAAAAAAGACCCATTGCGCCGCCATTTGACAAAAAATAAAGCGCTTTCAGGCGGGATCGAATTTTTTGATTTAACCGCTTCTTTTACTCGTCAAACAAAATGGGCAGCACTATTCTGTTTAACTCGACGACGCGACGAAAGACTGAATTGGCCAGAATACGAAAGTCGCCTCGCGTTTGATCCAGTAGATTGCCCATCATCATCCCATCTAAAATTCTATAAGGATGATTAGCAATAAAAACCAAAGGACCATCGGCTGGAATGTCCGAAGGGCCGCCGCCCACCACCTCAAGGTTGACCCCGTAGGGGCGGGCAATCGCCTTTCAGGAGCTTTCACCGTGCGCCTTCTCTTGTTCATAGCCTTGGGCGCGTTTGATCGGCGACAACCGCTCCGTCACATCCTCCAAAATACTAATAAGCCTGTGCTCCAAACGACTTAGGGTAGATGAAGCATAACTAATATTGCAGAAAAATCATATTTTTTCATTTAAGGAAAATTTTTTGGGGTTAAATTTATCAATTTTTGTTATACCTCACAAATTAATGCTGCGAGGAATTTTTTTAAGGCCTCCCCGTCCTATGGCAAAATTAACATCAATTGCATCAGCGGTCTGTAAACGAATATATTAAATATATATCACAAAGACTTGCAAGAATGGGGTTAAAATACTAGGTTTAGTTAAATCAAATATTTGGCCTTTTGGCCGAAAAGAGGCAAAATAATGGACTGGGACAAATTACGTATTTTTCATTCTGTTGCTGATGCCGGGTCCTTAACCCACGCTGGCGATAGCTTGCATTTGTCACAATCTGCCGTGTCGCGCCAGATCCGAGCGCTTGAGGAAAGCCTGTCCGTGACCCTATTTCACCGCCATGCCCGCGGCTTGATCCTGACAGAACAGGGTGAAATACTGTTTGATGCGACGAAAGCTATGATCAAACGGTTAGAAGCCGCGGCAGCGCGCATTCGCGACAGCGAAGACGAAGTCTTTGGTGAATTACGCGTCACAACGACGGTTGGCTTTGGCACTTTGTGGTTGGCCCCGCGCCTGCCTGCTCTATATAAAAAATACCCTGCGCTCAAAATCGATTTAATGCTGGAAGAGCGCGTCCTAGATTTGCCCATGCGCGAAGCGGACGTGGCAATTAGGATGAAAGAGCCATCGCAAGCAGATCTTATACGTAAAAGATTGATGAATATTCGGATGCGTCTTTATGCAACACCTGAATATCTGGCCGAACATGGTACCCCCGAAACAATGGCAGAATTCAACCAACATCGTCTAATCTCACAACATTCTGGCACGCCGCAGGTGGCGGCAGGTACTCTGTTAGTGGCGCAATTGTTGCAAAATGATATCCCCTCGACACTGTCGGTAAATAATTATTTTGGCGTCTTGCAAGGGGTTCTGCATCATTTGGGTATTGGGATTTTGCCAGATTATATTACCGAAGACTCACCGCATTTGATCCGTGTCTTGCCAGAAGTAGAATCTGCTGAAGTGCCTGTTTTTCTGGCCTATCCAGAAGAACTTCGTCACTCTAAGCGCGTAGCAGCCTTTCGTGACTTTGTAGCAGAAGAGATTTTCGCATTTCGAAAACGGCAGAATATGTAAATTGCGCCTAATTTTTTTGCGCATTCTAAGTAGATCGCTTAGATATGCAGCCTTTGCATAGCAGATATGCAGTAAAACAGTCTGATTTGAATTGATGTTATACGAGCAAAGGCCTAGTTCCTGAATCGAGGGTCTTAGTGGTTATCATTTTCATCTTCATACCTCCCTGTTGGACTTGGGGGTAACTTAATTGTTTTAATTCAGTAAGTTACCCCGTTTTTTTCAGTTTCTCACTGGTAAGTCACCGCTATTCAAGATCAGATTATTAAACCCATATAACTATTTTATATGCCAGTGGCGGTTAATCAGTCTAGCGGCGCGACAAAGCTTTTTGGTTTAATTTCTCTATCTTACGTATTAAAAATTAACAAAATAAGCATAAAAACTACATAAGTTATGATGTGATTACCTCAACTTGACCAATTAAATTGCAGCTCCCTGTTGCACTTAGCTTAACCAAGTTCGATCTTTTTTGCCAAAAATAAAAGTTTAGGCGCCATTCGCACCATCGAAGGTCTAAAACCTCTTTTCCTTTATCCCCCTATAAACTATGACCCCGATCAAAGGTCCACTTTCAAACGCGCATCGTCATAAGGACACCCTATGCAAGAGCCCGCCATCACACCGGAACTGATAGCCGCACATGGGTTGAAACTCGACGAATATGACCGCCTACTTGGCATTATAGGGCGAACCCCCAGCTTTACCGAACTTGGTATTTTTTCGGCGATGTGGAATGAGCATTGCTCTTACAAATCTTCAAAAAAATGGTTACGCACACTACCAACCACGGGCCCACAAGTAATTTGTGGTCCAGGCGAAAATGCGGGCGTTGTCGATATAGGCGATGGTCAAGCGGTTGTTTTCAAAATGGAAAGCCATAATCATCCCAGCTACATAGAACCTCATCAAGGGGCAGCAACAGGTGTGGGCGGAATTTTGCGTGATGTATTCACCATGGGAGCTCGTCCGATTGCTGCAATGAACTCATTATCATTTGGGCTGCCCTCGCACCATAAAACTGCACATTTAGTGAAGGGAGTAGTCGAAGGGGTGGGTGGTTATGCCAACGCGTTTGGCGTACCAACTGTGGGAGGAGAAGTGCGTTTTCATGAAAGTTATAATGGCAATTGCTTAGTTAATGCCTTCGCCGCAGGTTTAGCAGATGCGGATAAGATCTTTTATTCCGCCGCTTCGGGGGTTGGTATGCCAGTTGTTTATCTGGGCGCCAAAACTGGCCGCGACGGTGTAGGTGGAGCAACAATGGCCTCGGCCGAGTTTGACGATACCATCGAGGATAAGCGCCCCACCGTTCAGGTGGGGGATCCTTTCACCGAAAAACGCTTACTTGAAGCTTGCCTCGAACTGATGGCGACCGGGGCGGTTGTCTCCATCCAAGATATGGGCGCCGCCGGCCTAACCTGTTCAGCCGTTGAAATGGGCGACAAAGGCAATTTGGGCGTGCGGCTTGACCTAGAGCGTGTGCCCTGCCGAGAAACCAACATGACCGCATATGAGATGATGCTTTCAGAAAGCCAGGAGCGCATGCTTATGGTACTAAACCCTGCCCTTGAAGATGTGGCGCGCGCGATATTTGTTAAATGGGATCTAGATTTCGCAATCGTGGGAGAAACCATCAAGGAAGACCGTTTCTTGGTCATGATGAATAACGAGGTTAAAGCTGACCTTCCTCTTAAGGCCCTGTCGGGTAACGCGCCAGAATATGACCGACCTTGGGTTGAAACGCCTAAAGCCGCCACACTAGGGCCTGTACCTCCAATAGAGCCGCTGAAAGCGCTTGAGTACTTGCTGACATCTCCAAATTATGCTTCGAAAGCTTGGGTCTATGAGCAATACGACAGCCAAGTGATGGCTGACACTATATGCGTGCCCGGTTCAGGCGCGGGTGTAGTGCGGGTGCATGGTACCAATAAGGCGCTAGCCTTCACCTCAGACGTCACACCGCGATATGTCAAGGCCAACCCTTTTGAGGGCGGAAAACAAGCCGTGGCGGAGGCCTACCGCAACTTATCGGCGGTTGGGGCCTTGCCCTTAGCAAGCACCGATAATTTGAATTTTGGCAACCCTGAAAAACCTGAAATTATGGGACAATTCGTTTTTGCAATCAAAGGAATAGCCGAGGCCGTTAAAGCGCTTGATATGCCAATTGTGTCAGGCAATGTCTCGCTTTATAATGAAACCGACGGCAGCGGCATTTTGCCGACCCCCACCATCGGTGCGGTGGGGCTTTTGCATGACCTTTCAGATCTGATAGCAGGCCTAGCGCAAGAGGGAGATCTGATCTTGATGCTGGGCACCTGTAATGGGCATTTGGGCCAGTCAGCGCTTTTGGCCGAAGCCTTTGGTTTGCAAACAGGCGACGCTCCCTTTGTTGACCTAGCGGCCGAGCGGCGCAATGGCACATTTATACGAGACAATCGCAAATTCTTGCGCGCAGTCACCGATATTGCCGACGGTGGGTTGGCCTTAGCGGTGTTTGAGATGGCACACGTGGCCAAGATAGGCTTTGCGATCGACAGCAGCGACATAGGCCAACTTTACGGTGAAGATCAGGCGCGCTATGTGATTGCCTGCCCTGAGGATGGTTTGACCGCTTTGCAAAAAGCCGCAACCGCTGCGCAAGTCCCTTTGAGCGTCGTGGGCCGCTTTGGTGGGAAAACCGCCTGTTTTGGGACCCAGTGTGCTCACTTTGACGCCTTGGCCAATCTTTATAAAACAAGCTTTAGTGCGGCAATTCAGGTGTAAAAAGAAAATCTAAGGGCGAAATTATATATGCCTACTTGCAGCATAATAAATTGCGCCTTACATTTATCTAAGAAAAGGAATTTCCATGGCTATAGAAGCACAAGAAATTGAGAACTTGATACGTGCAACCTTTCCAAATGCCCAGATCGCTATTTCTGATCTGGCGGGTGATGGTAATCACTGGGCTGCAGAGGTGACGGACGAAAGTTTTAGAGCCTTAAATCGCGTGCAACAGCAGCGCGCGGTCTATGCCAGCCTTAAAGGTAAGATGGACGGGCCCAATGGCGTCTTACACGCTTTGGCCCTGACCACAAAAATCCCGAAATAAGCGCCAGATAGGACATATTATGACCGACGCTACTAAAACCATCACCGATACAATCACCAAAAATTCCGTTGTTCTTTTCATGAAAGGCACTAAATCCATGCCACAATGTGGCTTTTCCAGCCGTGTCGCAGGGGTTTTGAATTTCATGGGGGTTGATTTTGCGGATGTAAATGTCTTGGCGGACGCTGACTTGCGTCAAGGGATCAAAGACTTTTCAGATTGGCCCACCATTCCACAGCTTTATGTCAAAGGCGAATTTGTGGGCGGTTGTGACATTATCACCGAAATGACCATTTCGGGCGAGCTTGACACCCTTTTCACACAACACGGTATAAGCTTTGATAAAGACGCGGCCAACAAAATCCGCGAAGCAAACGCGGAATAGCGTCTAAATCTGTTGCCAAAATAAAAAAGCGCGCTCCGTTTCTGGCGCGCTTTTCGTTTTAATCAAATGTGTCGGCCAAAGATTCTGCACGTGCCGCGATTTCAGCCAACGTTTCAACAAGTTCACCAGGAACCACGGGGACTTCGACCCGTGTAGGTGTCGCGGCTTTCTCTTTTAAAACCCGCAATTCATCTTCCAAAGTTGCGGCCTTATCAGCCAACATCAGCCCTGCCATCAACAGCATACGATCTGCAGGCACGCGACCTAGCTGGGCAATCAGGGGTTGCGCTTCGCGGTCGTAGATGGTTGCGGCAGAATGTAAGAACTGCTCCTCCCCCGCTTGGCAGGCGATCTCAAACTTACGACCACCAATTGATATTGTAACCTCAGGCATTTGGCACCTCGGAATTCAAAATGGGTTGTAAAGCAGCCACAATTTGGGTTAGCTCGAGACGGTCTTTATTGCGCTCAACCTCAAGGGCGGCCAGCTCTTCGGCCATGGATTGATTGATCAAATACCCATCAACAGTGCCCTGAGAAATCTGCGCGCGCATCATCGTTATGTGGGCCCGAAGTGTGGTTACTTGGGCTGATTGCCTTTGCAGCTCGCGGCCTTGGGCGTCAAGTTGTAGGGTAAGCTCTTGAATGGTTTCTTGAGCCGCTTGCGCATCGTTGCGCGCTATATGGGCTGCTGTTTCCAGCTTGCCCTCAAGTGCTGCCACCGCGCCGCTTTCACTACTAGCCGCACTCACCTCATCCATGAGCCCACTGGCTTTTGAATGTGCTTCAAGCCCGCGCTCAATTCGGTCAAGCGCCTTGGTAATCCGACTTTCCAACTGTGCGATCTGCATACTGATTTTGCCCTTGGATCTTTTTTCGTTTGAACCGATAAATGCCCTGTATTTGGCCCAAGCGTGTTAAAACTATTGTGATCAAAATTTGTCCGATGTGCAACCATTCATGGCAAAAAATGCATCTTTGCTTAAAATATCACTCTAAAGTCTGATTTTATTTCTATTTGCGCCGGATAGTGGCTACCCTCGCTTGATCTTATTGCTCAGAATGGTATTTGAACGCATAGTAATCAAGCCTAGTCGTGCTGACTTCGCCCTAATTAAGGATATTTGTGTGGATATTTCCAGCTTGCGCACCGCCCACCCCGACCATTGGAAAAAAGCCTGCGCTATTCGTGTACTGACGCTTGACGCGGTAGCTGCGGCAAATTCGGGCCATTCTGGCATGCCCATGGGCATGGCGGATGTGGCGACGGTTTTGTTCGAAAAACACATGAATTTCGATGCATTCGCCCCAAATTGGCCCAATCGTGATCGATTTATTCTATCGGCGGGTCATGGATCGATGCTGATTTACAGTCTTTTGCACCTAACAGGCTATGCTGATTGCACGCTGGAGCAGGTGAAGAACTTCCGCCAATGGGGTGCTAAAACAGCAGGTCATCCAGAATACGGCCATATGAGCGGTGTCGAAACCACTACAGGCCCCTTGGGTCAGGGCATTTCAAACGCCGTGGGCTTTGCGATAGCTGAAGAATCTTTGCGAGCGCGCTGGGGTGCTAAGGTCATCGACCATTTTACCTATGTGATCGCGGGCGACGGCTGTTTGATGGAAGGTGTCAGCCAAGAGGCCATCAGCCTTGCGGGCAAACATAAATTGTCACACTTGATCGTGCTTTGGGACAATAATGGCATCACCATTGATGGCAAAGTCTCAATTTCTGATATCACCGACCAAAAGGCGCGATTTGCGGCTTCGGGCTGGGATGTGTTTGAATGTGACGGGCATGACCCTGTTGCCATCGATGCTGCTCTTACAGCGGCCAGAACCTCGGCGAGACCTGCACTGATTGCTTGTGCCACGCACATTGCACTGGGATCCTCCGCGCAAGATACTTCAAAGGGCCACGGCGCATTGACCGACGCACAGCTTATAAAAGACACACGTGCCGCTTACGGATGGGAGCATGCACCCTTTGTTATTCCCGCCGACATTAAATCAGCATGGGAAGCTATTGGTTCAAAAGGAAAAAAACTGCGCGCCAAATGGGAGGCTGGTTTTGCAGGCCTGTCGGCCACCAAGCAGGCTGAATTTGCACGCATATTTGCAGGCGATATGCCCACGCGTCTGTCACCTGCTTTGCGCAAATTAAAGAAAATGGCATCCGAGACCACCCCAAAAGTCGCGACACGGCGAGCTTCGGAAATGGTACTTGAGGTGGTCAATCCCATTTTGGGCGAAACAATAGGCGGTTCAGCCGATTTGACCGGCTCAAACAATACTAAAACTGCTGATATGGGCGTGTTTACGCCTGACAACCGCAAAGGTCGCTATGTCTATTACGGCATCCGCGAACATGGGATGGCGGCTGCGATGAATGGTATGGCTTTGCACGGCGGAGTGCGCGCTTACGGAGGCACTTTCATGTGTTTCACAGATTACGCACGCCCGGCCATGCGGCTTTCGGCTTTGATGCGGGTGCCTACGGTCTATGTGATGACGCATGACTCAATCGGTTTGGGCGAAGATGGCCCGACCCACCAACCGGTTGAGCATTTGGCCATTTCGCGTGCAACACCTAACACTTGGGTGTTTCGACCCGCTGATTTGGTCGAAACAGCCGAAGCGTGGGAACTTGCTCTTACCACAAAAACCACACCTTCAATCCTGGCTCTCTCTCGCCAAAATTTACCAACTGTGCGCAAAACCTATACCAATCAAAACCTAACCGCCAAAGGTGCCTACATTTTGGCCGAGGCAGAGGGAAAACGCCAAGCTATCTTGATCGCAACCGGGTCCGAAGTCGAAATTGCCCTTGCCGCACGAGACCAGTTGCAAGCTCAAGGGATTGGCACCCGTGTGGTCTCAATGCCATGTATGGAACTGTTTGCCGCCCAAGATATAGCATATCGTCGCCGCGTCTTGCCAGCGGGCCCCGTGCGCGTCGCCATCGAGGCGGGCGTAAAAATGGGGTGGGAGCAGTGGCTTTACGGCGAACGAGGTCGCGATACAAAGGCGGGGTTTGTCGGCATGACAAGTTTCGGCGCGTCGGCCCCCGCGGATCGACTTTATAAAGAATTTGGCATAACCGCAGAAGCCGCTTGCGCGAAAGTTAAGGATTTATTGTAAGATCAACGCCCCTTCTGGGGCGTTTACTTTCCGCCGAGGGCCCATGATCAAAGCACTTTACAACTGGACGATTGAACGCGCCGCCCATCCTAATGCCTTGTGGTTTTTGGCGCTCATTTCCTTTGTGGAAAGTTCGATTTTTCCACTGCCGCCTGATTTTTTGATCATTCCTATGGTTTTGGCGCGCCCCAAACAGGCGTGGTTAATAGCCATAATTGCGACGGTTGCGTCGGTTTCTGGGGGGCTTTTTGGCTATGTGATAGGGGCTTATTTCTTTGATATAATTGGTCAACCGTTGCTTGATTTTTATGGTAGCAGCGCGCAGTTTGACAGTTTCTCTGCCCGCTACAACGACTATGGTGCTTGGGCGGTTTTGATTGCGGGTGTGACCCCCTTTCCTTATAAGGTCATCACCATTCTATCCGGGGCCACTGCCCTGTCTTTGCCTATCTTTATGCTCGCCAGTATTCTGGCGCGGGGCCTACGGTTTTTCATTATCGCCGCCCTTTTGTGGCGCTATGGAAATAAGATGCGCAGCTTTATTGAAAAGCGGCTTGGGCTTTTGTTTAGCATTGCTGTTGCACTAGTTGTCATTGGGTTTTTAGGGGTGAAATGGCTATGAGACGGACAAACCTGATCAAACTGATCTTGCTTGGGTCAAGTTTTTTGCTTTTGGCCGCTTTTGGCTTTCAGTATCTTTTGGGGATGCAACCTTGCGTTTTGTGTATCTGGCAACGCTGGCCGCATGGTGTGGCTATTGTGATTGCACTTTTGGCGCTGCGCCTGCCTGCTTGGGCCTTTCCTTGGCTTATTATGCCCTATCTTGGGGCCATGGCTTCGGCTACCTCAGCGGGAATAGCAATCTATCACACGGGGGTTGAGCGGCACTGGTGGCTAAGTAGTTGCGCCAGCAGGGCCAGCACTGCAGGTCTTTCGGCCGAAGACCTTTTAGCCCAAATCACTTCAGCCCCGACCGTGCTTTGTGACGTGGTGGCTTGGGAATTTGTCACCCTATCGATGGCCAGCTGGAACGGCATTGCCTCGGTTCTATTAACTTTGATTTGGTTGGCAAGCGCAAAAAAAGAGGGTGGCCCAAGGGACGCCCGTTAGGTTAAATGTAAAGGCTCTTAGATCAGACTGCCCATTGCCACGGCAGTATCTGCCATACGGTTTGAAAAGCCCCATTCATTATCATACCAAGACAGAATACGGCACATATTGCCCGAAAGCACTTTGGTTTGATCCATATGAAAGATTGAGCTGTGCGGATCATGATTAAAGTCTGAACTGACATTTTCCACATCGGTATAACCCAATATTCCTTTTAACCGCCCATCGGATGCGGCACGAATGGCATGGTTAATTTCTGTCACGCTGGTGGTGCGACTTGCCTCAAACACGAAATCTACGACCGAAACATTGGGCGTGGGCACACGAATAGCCACACCGTCCAACTTTCCATTCAGTTCGGGCAAAACCAACCCCACGGCTTTGGCAGCCCCCGTTGAGGTTGGGATCATACTAAGCCCCGCCGCACGCGCTCGATAAAGATCTTTGTGCATCGTATCAAGCGTGGGTTGATCGCCCGTATAGCTGTGGATTGTAGTCATGAACCCTTTTGTGATGCCTATTGCGTCATGCAAAACCTGCACGATCGGCGATAAGCAGTTGGTGGTGCAAGACGCATTAGAAACCACTAAATCGTTGGCCGTCAGCGCCCCATGATTAACCCCAAAAACAATCGTCTTATCTGCCCCGCTTGATGGAGCGCTGACCAAAACCCGTTTTGAGCCATTCTTAAGATGCAGAGCAGCCTTATCACGATCGGTAAAAATACCTGTGCATTCTAGCGCAACATCAACCCCCCCCCAAGAAAGTTCAGCTGGATCTCGCAGAGCTGTCACGCGAATTGGGCCATGCCCTACATCAATGCTGTTTTCTGACGTTGTCACGACCGCTGGAAAGCGCCCATGAACAGAATCAAAGCGCAACAAATGCGCGTTTGTCTCAACTGGGCCTAGATCATTGATTGCAATAACCACGATATCGGTACGGCCAGATTCAATTATAGCACGCAACACATTGCGGCCTATCCGACCAAAGCCATTAATTGCAACTTTAACGGTCATGGACTTACTCCTGATAATACGAGGGGCGCTTTGCATTTCCTCACTGGCGCTGGTAGCGCTAACATCGCTAAAAGGAGAAAAAATTCAAGAGCAAAGACGCTGCATAGCGCCAAAAGGCAATAATATTAGCTAAAACCTACAGTTTTTTCGCTAAAATGATAAACTTTACCCTTTAAAGGCCTGAAAATTCCCGCCAATGGCCAGCTGAACCAAAAATGGTTAGTCATAAACCACCTTTTTGGGTGATCTATTACCTTACTATAATAGCCGCCCTATCACGCCTGCCACATCGGCCATGCGGCAAGAAAAAGCCCACTCATTATCATACCAAGCCAACACGCGCACCGTACGCCCCCCCACGACCTTAGTTTGATCAGGAGCAAAAATGCACGATTGCGTAGTGTGGTTAAAATCGATTGAGACTTTTGGCTCGGGGTCATAGGCAAGAACCATACCCATGTAACCCGATGCCGCCTCACGAACGATGGTGTTTACCTCATCCACCGTGACAGATTTACCCGCCACAAAAGTCAAATCTACAGCCGACACATTGGGCGTGGGCACGCGCATGGCTGTGCCATCTAATTTTCCTGCCAGTTCGGGTAAAACGTCGCCCAAGGCGCTGGCCGCCCCAGTTGATGTGGGCACCATCGCCATCGCCGCCGCACGGCCACGGTAAAGGTCGCTGTGGCGTCGGTCGATGGAGGGCTGATCGCCCGTATAGGAATGGATAGTAGTCATAATGCCACTTTCAATGCCAATGGCGTCATTTAACACTTTTGCCAAAGGGGCCAAACAATTTGTAGTACAAGACCCGTTTGAAACCACCAAATGATTTGCCAAAAGTTGACGATGATTAACCCCGTAAACAACGGTTTTATCAACATTTCTGGCAGGGGCTGAAATCAGCACCCGTTTCGCCCCACGTGTCAAATGCACCGCAGCCTTGTCGCGTTGGTTAAACTGACCGGTGCATTCAAGCACCACATCAACCCCGCCCCAATCTAATGTTTGGGGATCATAGCTTGACATCACACGAATAGGTCCGCGCCCCAAATCAAGCGAAGACCCTTCAACCCGAACAGAGCCGCCAAACCGCCCATGCACAGAATCATATTTTAACAGATGAGCATTTGTTTCAATCGGGCCTGTGGCATTGATGGCAACCACCTGCACATCATTACGTGCAGACTCGGCAATATGCGCCAAGGTGCATCGGCCAATGCGGCCAAAGCCATTAATTCCCACGGTAATTGTCATGATAGCCCCCACAAAGTTTCAACGACTATAGGGGAATAAAATTTTTCCGAAAAGTCTAAATTTTACGTTTTTTCAGCATGTTAGCGCAAACCTTAGTGATTGCGCTAACAGCTATATTTGTCTTTTAACGCTTGATAAACGGCGGGTGTGACAAAATGGCTAACATCGCCACCGAGGCGGGCAATTTCTTTCACAAGCTTAGATGCGATAGCCTGCCGGCGCGCGTCAGCCATCAAAAACACCGTCTCGATCGAGTTATCCAGCGCGCGGTTCATGCCAACCATTTGAAATTCATATTCAAAATCGGCAACCGCCCGCAAACCGCGCACAATGACACCTGCTCCTACATCTTTGGCACAATCAATCAACAAATTTTCAAAAGGATACACCACAATCTCGCCACCCGTTTTGGATATAATGGCCTTACATTCGGCCTGAACCATCGCCACACGATCATCTAAGCAAAACAAAGGGCTTTTGTCGCGGTTGATCGCCACGCCTATTACCAAGCGATCTACCAAAGCCATGGCCCGCTCGATAATATCAATATGTCCTAGTGTAATAGGATCGAAGGTGCCGGGATAAAGTCCAATGCGCATAGGCTTTCCTTTCAAATCGGGGCCAAGCAACCCGATTGTGACGTGAATTGCAAGCTTCAAACACTATCTTTGCCCCTCAAGCCGTGAAACCGTGCGTTTTAGCCCTGATGCCAGCAGCACCGCAAAGCGGTTCAACCGCGAGACTTGTACATCATCCGCATGGCGAATAAGCCAAAAACTGCGGGTAAAACTGATTTCATCGGCCAAAATATCTTGCAACTCGGGGGCGGCAAAGCGGGCAAAATCATGCACCACCCCGATACCTGCCCCTTGGCGCAGTAAATTCAGCTGCACCGAAACCGAATTTGAACCAAGCGCCACAGGCCCCAGCCCCAGTTCTGCCAGATAATCCAGTTCCTTGTCGAAAATCATGTCGGAAATATAACCGACCAACCGATGCGTCACCAAATCCGCAGGCTCAACAATCGGCCCATGTGCGGCCAGATAGGATTTTGAAGCTGCTAGATGCAGTCGATAATCCGTCAGCTTTTGTACGGTGAGCCGCCCCGCCTGTGGCCGAGAAACGCCAATCGCCAAGTCAGCTTCACGCTTGGAAAGATTAAACACCCTCGGCAACGCAACAATTTGTACCTCGAGCGCCGGGTTTTGCACTGAAATTTCGGCAATCACTTGGGGTAACAGATAATTGGCACACCCATCGGGGGCGCCGATACGAATTTGGCCCTGCAACCCCCCCTCCTCGGTAGCCCAAGTGTTTTGCGCGGCTATCATCGCCGCCTCAGCGCGCTCAGCATGGGGTAAAAGTCGCGCGCCTTCGGGCAACAACTCATATCCTTGGGGGCTTTTGGCAAATAGTCTTTGGCCTAAGTCTTGCTCAAGCCGCGCCATGCGCCGCCCCAAGGTCGCCGGATCCAACCGTAAATCTCGCCCCGCCTTTGACAGGCTTTCGCGCCGCGCCACAGCTAAAAACAATCTTAGATCGTCCCATTCCATTCCATACCTACATTTTTGCAAAATAATTTTGAGATATTGGCCCTTTATTTGGCGAAATTGCAAGGCTATCTTAGCGCCAAACAAGGAGAACCCAATGAAAGAACTAACCCACTGGATTAATGGCAAACATGTCAATGGCACATCTGGCCGTTTTGCCGATGTTTACAACCCCGCAACGGGCGAAGTGCAAGCCAAAGTGCCACTGGCCTCGATCAGCGAGCTTGACGCAGCGGTCGCGGGTGCTGCTAAAGCACAGGTGGCATGGGGGGCGACAAACCCACAGCGCCGCGCACGCGTAATGATGGAATTCGTACGTCTTTTAAACCGCGACATGGACAAATTGGCCACCGCACTTTCCAGTGAGCACGGTAAAACCCACCCCGACGCTAAAGGCGATGTGCAACGCGGGCTTGAGGTGATGGAATATTGCATAGGTGCGCCACAAATGTTGAAAGGTGAATTCACCGACAGCGCGGGTCCAGGGATTGATATGTATTCGATGCGCCAACCTATCGGTGTGGCAGCGGGCATCACGCCGTTTAACTTTCCTGCGATGATCCCTATGTGGAAAATGGGCCCTGCTTTAGCTTGCGGGAACGCCTTTATCCTTAAACCGTCCGAGCGTGACCCATCCGTGCCGCTGATGTTAGCTGAACTAATGAAAGAAGCCGGCCTACCCGACGGTGTTTTACAAGTTATCAATGGCGACAAAGTTTCGGTTGATGCGATTCTTGATAACCCCACCATCGGCGCGATCGGCTTTGTCGGCTCGACCCCAATTGCGGAATATATCTATGGGCGCGGCTGTGCCAATGGCAAACGCGTTCAATGTTTTGGCGGTGCCAAAAACCACATGATCATCATGCCAGACGCCGACCTTGACCAAGCCGCTGATGCGCTAATCGGCTCGGGCTACGGTGCTGCGGGCGAACGCTGCATGGCTATTTCGGTTGCCGTTCCAGTTGGCGACGCAACGGCAGATGCCTTGATCAAAAAACTTATTCCACGGATAGAGGCGCTTAAAGTAGGCCCCTTTACGGCAGGTAATGACGTAGATTATGGCCCCGTGGTGACTGCAGCCGCGAAAGAGAATATCTTGCGTTTGGTGCAAAGCGGTGTTGATCAAGGCGCTAAATTGGTAGTCGATGGCCGCAATTTCAATCTTCAAGGTTATGAAGACGGATTTTTTGTGGGCCCACATCTGTTTGACCATGTCACACCCGATATGGATATCTATAAGAAAGAAATTTTCGGCCCCGTCTTGGCTACGGTGCGCGCCAAAACATATGAAGAGGCACTGGGTTACGCAATGGACCATGAATATGGCAATGGTGTTGCTATCTTTACCCGTGATGGAGATACGGCGCGCGATTTTGCAAACCGGATCAATATAGGCATGATCGGAATCAATGTGCCCATCCCAGTGCCATTGGCCTATCACACATTTGGCGGTTGGAAAAAATCGTCCTTTGGTGATTTGAACCAGCATGGGCCAGACGCATTTCGCTTTTACACCCGCACCAAAACGATCACATCGCGTTGGCCAAGTGGCATTCGCCAAGGGGCATCTTTTAACTTTAAAGAAATGGAATAAGGCATTATTTCAAAATACAAAAAGACCCGCATTTTATTGTGGGTCTTTTTGTTTGAATAGAGATTTTTAGATTTTACGGCTTAGCTATTATACTTTTTTCCGCAAGAAGATCTTTTAAATAACGACCCGTATGACTTCCTGGATGGGCAGCTATCTCCTCAGGGGTACCTTCTGCCACGATATAACCACCACCATCACCACCTTCAGGACCTATATCAATCACCCAATCGGCGGTTTTAATGACATCTAAATTGTGCTCAATCACCAAGACAGTATTGCCTTGATCTACCAGCTCATGAAGCACTTCCAAAAGTTTGCGCACATCTTCAAAATGAAGACCTGTGGTCGGTTCATCCAAGATATAAAGTGTGCGCCCGGTAGCACGCCGCGCCAATTCTTTTGACAATTTCACACGCTGCGCCTCGCCCCCTGATAGGGTCGTGGCTTGCTGGCCTACTTTGATATATGAAAGCCCCACCCGCATCAGCGCATCCATCTTTTCACGAATGGCCGGCACTGCTTGAAAAAAACTCTGTGCCTCTTCTACGGTCATATCAAGAACATCGGCTATGCTTTTGTTTTTGAATTTTATTTCTAACGTTTCTCGGTTATATCGTTTTCCTTTGCAGGTTTCGCAGGTCACGTAGACATCGGGCAAAAAATGCATCTCGATTTTAATTAAGCCATCGCCTTGGCAAGCCTCGCAGCGACCTCCTTTGACGTTAAAACTAAAGCGCCCAGGCTGATAACCCCGCGCTTTACTTTCCGGGAGACCTGCAAACCAATCACGAATGGGAGTAAAGGCTCCGGTATAGGTAGCAGGGTTAGACCGCGGCGTGCGCCCGATGGCACGTTGATCAATATCAATAACCTTGTCCAAATGCTCAAAGCCCTTGATTACCTCGCAAGGGGCCGGAGTTTGGTTAGCTCCGTTTAACTTCATTGCGGCATTTTTATAAAGCGTTTCAATAATTAACGACGACTTCCCTCCTCCAGAAACGCCAGAGATGCACACAAACTTCCCTAAAGGAAACACCGCCGTCACATTTTGCAAATTATTGCCCGTCGCACCAATCACAATTAGGTTTTTACCAGATCCTTTGCGACGGATTTTGGGCACTGCAATAGATTTGATTCCCGCTAAATATTGCCCTGTAAGGCTATTGTGATCGGCTTCAACCTCGGTTGGGGTGCCGTGACTGACCACTTGCCCACCGTGAATTCCTGCCCCAGGTCCTATGTCAAACACGTAATCCGCTTGGCGGATCGCATCTTCGTCATGCTCAACCACTAACACCGTATTGCCTTGATCGCGTAGATTTTTAAGAGTGGTCAACAGTCGATCATTATCGCGCTGATGCAACCCAATCGAGGGTTCATCTAGCACATAAAGCACCCCCGTCAGGCCTGATCCGATTTGGCTTGCCAGACGAATACGCTGGCTTTCTCCGCCAGATAAGGAGCCAGCATTACGCGCTAAGGTTAGGTACTTCAGGCCCACATTAACCAAAAAACCAAGTCTTTCGTGAATTTCTTTTAAAATGGCACGGGCAATTTCATTTTTCTGCACGCCCAAAGTCTCTGGTACTGATGCAATCCAGTCATAGGCCTCGGCGATAGAGAATTGTACTATCTGCCCTACATGCTTATCGGCAATTTTCACAGCTAAAGCTTCGGGGCGCAGACGGTAACCCCCACATGAGCCGCAGGGACGATTGTTTTGATAGCGTTCGAACTCTTCACGTACCCAGTTGCTGTCGGTCTGCCGGTAGCGCCGTTCCATGTTGGGCAATATCCCTTCAAACGCTCGGCTTACGTCGTAAACGCGACCACCCTCATCATAGCGAAAGCGTATTTCTACTTCGCCCGAGCCGTGCAAAAATACCGATTTGACCTGCTCGCTTAGAGCTTTCCATGGGGTTTTTTTATCAAACTTTAAATGCAGCGCTATAGCGTCGATAGTTTGCAAAAAATAAGGAGATTTTTGCTTGGCCCACGGTGCCAAAGCACCTTGCGCCAAAGTCAGGCTTTGGTCGGGCACGATCAACCGTTCATCAAAGAAAAGCTCCATCCCCAAACCGTCACAGATCGGACAGGCCCCAAAAGGCGCATTAAAAGAAAAAAGCCGCGGCTCAATCTCGGATATTGTAAATCCCGAAACGGGACAGGCGAACTTTTCAGAAAAAGTGATGCGTTTAACGTCTGTGACTTCGTCCTCACCGCCCTCAAGGGCGGCCTCAAAAATTGCGATGCCGTCGGCAAGATTAAGTGCGGTACGAAAACTATCAGCAAGGCGGGTTTCAATGCCTACGCGCACAACGATACGGTCGACCACAACATCAATATTATGGCGAAGGTTTTTTTCAAGCGTTGGTACGTCCTCTAATTCGTAAAAGGTGCCATCAACTTTGACGCGCTGAAAACCCTGTTTTCGTAGATCAATAAATTCTTTGCGATATTCGCCTTTGCGATCACGCACAATCGGAGCCAGCAAATAAGCGCGCGTCCCTTCTGGCTGTGACATCACCCAATCTACCATATCTTGTACCTGCTGCGCGGTGATAGGCAGACCAGTAGTTGGTGAATAGGGCGTACCAACGCGGGCAAACAAAAGCCGCATATAGTCATAAATTTCCGTGACTGTTCCCACTGTCGAACGCGGGTTTTTCGAGGTGGTTTTCTGTTCAATCGAAATGGCTGGGCTTAAGCCCGAAATATGGTCCACATCAGGTTTGCCCTGCATATCCAAAAATTGGCGCGCATATGCCGACAGGCTTTCAACATAGCGTCGCTGCCCTTCGGCATAAATAGTGTCAAAGGCCAAACTTGACTTTCCCGACCCAGACAGACCTGTGATTACCACAAATTGGTCGCGTGGAATATCGACGTTGATATTTTTAAGGTTATGCTCTCGCGCACCGCGCACTTTAATAAACTTTTGCTCTGCCATTTTACCACCTGATCTTATGGCTAAGACATAGCTTGCTGATACTCAAAGGCCAATTAAAAAGCCGCGGTTTAAGTGCATGGTGACAGAAATTTATTCATAATCTACAGCTTTTCCACAAACGATCGGCCGCCATCATGGGAGAATATCTACTCATCATCAAACCAAAGATCACACTTGCAGTTCACAACCCAGCGTTTAAAAAACTTTAACGTCCGCGGGAAAAGTTCCGCCCTTTTTCATCACAATAATAAAAAATAAAATCCGAAAATCGCAGCGCGCCCGCATAGGGCCGCAAACCAACCGTTCGGACAATGGCCGTGCGCGACGCATCACATAAACATGTGTGGCCAAGGTAAGTAATGAATATCTCAGCACTCCACCATGAGAAGGACTTCATTCCCTATCTAAATCTGCGCTATGCCGCGCATTGGAAATTTTCGTTCAGAATAAGCGGCGGCTTTCGGGTCTTCCTTGAACTTCCAACGGATAAAAAATTGCTTCCGCAAAAAGGAAATATGACGGCCTATGAGTAGCGCACTGGATAATGGGGGCTTGCGCCAAAAATATAGCCTCAAATAATTGCACGACATCAAACTGCAGAAACTATAAAATTTGTAAAAAATGTGTTTATTCTGGGACCAAGGCCTGTATCAGCCCAATTGTAGGCTCAAAGAACGATATATTCACACGGTTTTTGAGCTAGAATTGAAACAATTACAGTAAACTCTACAATGGTCTCATTAAACTACAACCAAGGCATCCATATCTTACATATGAATAACACGGCCATAAGCATCAAGCACAGATTCATGCATCATTTCCGAAAGTGTCGGGTGGGGGAAGATGGTATTCATCAAATCTTCTTCCGTCGTTTCTAAACTGCGGCCGATCACGTAGCCTTGGATCAATTCGGTCACCTCGGCGCCAATCATATGAGCGCCTAATAATTCACCAGTTTTTTCGTCAAAGATGGTTTTCACGAACCCTTCTGCCTCGCCCAAGGCGATGGCTTTTCCATTACCAATAAAAGGAAAACGCCCCACCTTGATTTTGTGACCCGCAGCCAAAGCTTTTTCTTCCGTGAGCCCAACAGAAGCCACCTGAGGGTGGCAATAGGTACAGCCTGCAATCGTGTTTGGTTTAATGGCATGCGGATGTAGCCCGGCAATTAATTCGGCAACCATAACGCCTTCATGGCTGGCCTTGTGAGCAAGCCACGGGGCACCTGCGATATCGCCAATTGCATAAAGGCCTTCGACGCCTGTGCGGCAGTAAGCGTCGGTGATCACATGGGTGCGGTCAATCTGAACGCCTAAACTTTCAAGCCCCAGGCCTTCGACATTTCCCACAATGCCAACCGCAGAAATTACCGTGTCAAAGATATGAGTTTCGACCTTGCCACCCTGTTCGATATGGGCAGTGACAGTGCCGCCGCCCTTACCATCGGGCGCGCGATCAAGTTTTTTAACCGTAGCCTTTTCCATGATCAACATACCTTGTTTGACGAAAGCTTTTTTTGCAAAGGCGCTTACTTCGGCATCTTCCACAGGTAGCACGCGTTCCATAACTTCTACTACCGTAGTTTTTGCTCCTAAAGTGTTGTAAAAACTTGCAAATTCAATCCCAATCGCCCCTGATCCAATAACCAGCAGATTTTTCGGCATCCGCACAGGCTGCAAAGCATGACGGTAGGCCCAAACCAAGTCGCCGTCAGCCTCCAGGCCGGGCAATTCACGCGCGCGCGCACCTGTGGCTAAGACGATCGATTTTGTTGATAAAATACTGTCGCCTTTAGCTGATTTAACCGCTACTTTACCTTTAGATGGCAGGGACGCGTCGCCCATAAATACAACCACTTTATTCTTTTTCATCAAGTGGCCAATGCCCCCTGACAACTGCTTTGCCACCCTACGAGAGCGCGCAACAACCTCCGCGAGATCAAAACTCACTCCCGAGGTTGAAAGTCCAAACTCTTTGGCACGATTGATTAGGTGAAACACCTCGGCCGAGCGCAAAAGCGCCTTGGTTGGGATACAGCCCCAATTCAAACAGATGCCGCCCAAATTTTCACGTTCAACAATGGCCACTTTAAGCCCAAGTTGTGCACCACGTATTGCAGCAACATAGCCCCCAGGGCCTGCGCCTATAACTACTAAATCAAAGGTTTGTTCTGCCATATTCGCCTCACACAAAGTAGTTTTATATTAAACTATATTTTTATTTTTGACAACATACATGATAAAACCATCCAAGCTTAACGTTTTCAACGGCAAAAACATAACCGCCTTTTTGTAAAAAAACCTCTTCAAGAGAAGTGCTGTCGCGTCCTAAAGCCGAGTTTCTATAAGGAAACCGACCAAAATCATTTATGATAAGACGGTGCGCCTTCGCATGAAGCAAAAGCTCTACTTCATCTGGCAGACGCGTTGATATTAATTCAATACAATGATCTTGAAGGGCAAGATCTTCACTATGTTCATAGGGCAAATAGAAAAACTGCCTTTCAGGTGCGGGCACATCAAGGTCCCATAGCTGCTCAGTAGCCTTTTGCGCGGCAAAAAGAGCAAGCGCGTCAGACCGAAATGCGCGCGGATCTGAGCGAAACATATTACGAGGAAATTGGTCGGTTAAAAGTATGAACGCCAGGCTGCCCAAGGCCCCTTCGATCCAGTGGTTTAATCCGCCATCACAGGCGGCGAGCCAGCTGTCATAAAACCTTTCGGTTATTTCGGCGTCAAGGTCGGTGTTGGACTGATACCAGAATTTGGGGTCAACCTCTTCTAGCCAAAACTCTAAAATTTCCGCGGGATCCGCCATGCCACCTCTTTTTTATCAGGAATTGGAAGGAAATTGGTGCTTAAGCAAGGTAATATATTTTGTTTTATTCATCACTTTGTTCGGAGGCCTGCTCAATGACCAAACCCACCGCCATAGCCGTGGCCTGTGGCGTAAAGGTTGGAAAAGCGCCAGCATCGACTGGGGCAGCGCGTCTGGTCATCCGCCAAAATGCATAGGTAGCCAAGGCCCCCATCAATAAGCCAATGAAGGCAAAAAAACCATTGGGCCCAAAAGCTCCAATCATCCATCCAGTAATTAAAGGCCCGAAAATCGCCCCCGTCCCATTGATAAAAATCATCCCAGAAGACGCAGAGGCCATTTGTTCGGTATCTAAAAAGTCATTGGTATGGGCGATAAGTAGCGAATAAAGTGGATTCGTAATACCACCCAGCAGAAATCCCACGGCCAAAAAACCAACAAAGGGTACTTTAAATACAAAGACTACAAAAGCGATGAGAAAGCCTAACAAAGCTAGTGCAGTCACCATTATACGCCTATCCATACGGTCCGAGGCACGCCCGATTGGATATTGCATCAAAAGCCCGCCCACATAGATACTTGCAATAAAAATCGATATGTCACGCACCGAAAGCCCCGCCTCCGTCCCCCAAACCGAGGCCATGCCAAACAGCGCAGAAAAAATACCGCCCGTCACGAACATGCCCACACAGCCTAAGGGCGAAGCGATGAACAGCTCCTTGAACTTCATGGATTTAGCACTCTCAAACACCGGCGCGGTCGAGGCGGTTAGTAAAATAGGAATAAAGGCCAAAGATACCAGAACAGAGGGAATAACGAACAAAGTAAAATCCGACGGATCGGCCACATTTAACAAAGCCTGCGACATTATAATGCCCAGCATTTGCACAATCATATAAAAAGAGAGTGTTTGGCCGCGTGTCTCATTGGTGGATTGATTGTTCAGCCAGCTTTCCGCGGTCACATAAACGCCCGAAAAACTAAACCCGATACACACGCGCAGCAAAGTCCAAGCAAACCAATTGGGCAGGACAGGATAAATCACTAAGCTGGCCGAAATAAGGCTGGCAAGTGCTGCAAAAACTCGCACATGCCCAACACGGCGGATCAAATCGGGGGTCATACGCGACCCCCCCAAAAAGCCCAAAAAATAAGCCGACATCACTAACGACAGCTCAAACGTGCTAAAGCCCTCGATTGCACCACGGATGCCCAGCAAGGACCCTTGCATCCCATTGCCCACCATCAGGAGCATAACGCCTAATAAAAGCGGCCAAGAAGTTGTTAAGACTGCAAACATATAATGCCTCGCTGATAATATTTAGCACTATAATGCGCTCTGATCAGAAAAATTTCCGATCACCGACCCATTGCGGCAAATGAACGCCTTTCAGGGCAAAAGCAAGGAGGAATCTCCGTAAGAAAAAAATCGATATTCTGCAGCAATCGCATGGGCATAAAGCTTGTCCAACTGGCCTTTTCCAATCAAGGCTGCGACCAACATCAAAAGCGTTGATTTGGGCAGGTGAAAATTGGTCATAAGACCATCTGTCACTTTAAAATCGAAACCTGGATATATGAAAATATCTGTAAACCCTTGGTAAGGTGCTATCTGCCCCGTCGTTTGTGCGGCGGTTTCGATAAGCCGCAACGCCGTGGTGCCCACCGCAATAACACGCCCACCTTTGGTTTTTGTTGCGGAAATTTGCGCAGCGGCATGGGCAGACACGTCGCCCCATTCTGCGTGCATCTTATGGGTGGTGACATCTTCTACCTTAACAGGCAAAAACGTGCCCGCCCCAACGTGTAGCGTCACTTCACAAAAACAAACCCCTTTTCGCGTTAATGCGTCTAGTAAGGATTGGTCGAAATGCAGCGACGCTGTTGGGGCCGCAACCGCGCCCATGTGGCGGGCAAACACGGTTTGATAGTCTTGTCGATCTTGGGCGTCGGGGGGGCGCTTTGCGGCAATATAAGGCGGCAAGGGCATCTGGCCGCTTCGTTCAATTGAGGCATCAAGCTCTGCCCCTTCAGCGTTAAAGGCCAAAGTCAGATCAGTATCAGTCTTTGCCACCACTTCTGCCCAAAGATCGGGGGAAATGTGCAAAACCTCACCCACCAAAACTTTACGGAGTGGTTTGGCCATTGCGCGCCAGTGGCCTTGGGCGGTGGGGTTCATCAAAGTCAGCTCAATATGCGCACTTACGGGCCCTTGCGCCGTTTCGCGTCGCCGCTCGGCGCGCAGTCGTGCCGCAATCACGCGGGTATTATTCAACACCAACAGATCCCCCTCATGCAAAAGGTCGATTAAATTCGCCACATGGCGGTCATAAAAAAGGCCTTTTTCATAATGCAATAATTTAGCCTCTCCTTTGGGTTTCAGGGGGCGTATGGCGATGCGCTCTTCGGGCAGCTCGAAGTCGAAATCAGAAAGTGAAACCGCCATCACTCAGTCCTTTGATCTTTGAAAAAATTTCGAAACACCCCAGGGGTCAAAATAGACAGCGGATTAACCGCGACTTCAGGCGCATCACTTGTACCGCGCAGCTTATAGTTAAAGCTAAAAAAACCCTCGCCCCGCCCCGTTAACACCGAGCCAACCTGGTTAAAAAGGTAAAGCGGCGAGATGACACCTTTCATATCAAGAGATTGATCGGCCACTCCGTAACTACCCGAAAGTGTCCCCCCCAAGGCAGCGCCGTCAGCAAAGCCGTTACGCAGCTCAATCTGATTTGGGCCAAATACGATATCGCTGCCCACTTCAGCAAAGACAAGCCCCGCCCCGCGCAGCTGGTTTACCAGTCCAACCACCGAAATTGTGCTGAGCAGTTCAGCCAAAATCGGGGCGTTTCGCACTTCTATGTTGGCAATGGATAACTGCCCCAGCAGCGGAGCATCTCCCACGGGGCGCCGCAAATTAAGTTTAAAATCCCCACCCCGTGCAGTGGCAAACACATTCGCCGCCTTAAGCACCAAGCCCGAATCTTTGGCATGAAGGTTGATTTCCATATCGCCGCCATCAAGGGTCGCAACAATGCCTCTGATAGGGGCGACAGCATTCACAAGACCAGAAAAACGCCCGCCAAAGCCTGACCCCAGATTAAAATTGCCTGAAAAATCCGTCAAGGCAATGCCTTGGGTGACGTGCAGCTTATCAAGCGCAACACTTAACCCTAATCCTAATCCTGTGTCGAGCGGTGTGGCACTTGCCGGCACCCCTTTAAATTTCCGCAGGTCTAAAATGCCGCCAGTTACCTCTAATTTAACATCTAAACCAGTACCTTGTCCGACTATTCTAATGCCCCCATCAAACCAATCTTCTAAAGTCAAACGCTCAAAATCAATCTGATCTAATGCCCCCCCTTCGCGTAGCGTGATTTGACCTTGGGCTAACGAAGCATCGCTACGAAATAAAAGCCGCGGCACGAACAAGGGCCTACTAAGCACCGCGTCTACTTCAAGGCGGCCCGCTTGGCCCTGGGGCTTTCCCCAGCCAAGCATCGGAAGTTGCAGCCCAAAGGGCGCCATATCTGCTCGAACACGCGCTTGCGGGGGTTTTTCTTTGGGCAGGTCAATTTCAAAGGGCACCATCGCTTCGCCGGTCAAAAAATCTTCGGGCGACGCAATGTCTAGCTTTCTAAGACTGTCATCAGACAAAAGAATGTGACCTTGTACCCGCGCAATTGGCAGATTTTGTACTGGCAGAAAATCCTGGTGAAAAGTTCCAATTAACGGCACGCCATTTAATTCAAGTTCACCTTCTATATCAAGGTATTGATTTGTAATTTTAATGTCATTTAATGAGCCATTTAGCCTGTGTTCTGGCACCAAACTGTCGGTTGAAAAATCCTGAACCTGTGCGTTAAGGGCCAACTTCACATCGCCTTCAGTCAGTTTTTTTACCAAGGGCACCAAAACCAAACCGGTCACTTGAGCCGCACCACTGGCGAAATTTGGTTTCAAACTGGCTTTTGACATAAAGTTAAAGGGCGGCAAATCGACCAAACTCAGCGCCGCAGCTAGCGGACTGGTCGCTTGCAGGGCTATTTCCAAATCGGCTGGAACTTTGGCCACATCGTCAATCGTTAAAACCGTGCCTGCGGCGTTGACCGTGCCACCATCAGGGGCCCTGACCTGACCTTCGGTTAACACCACCACATAGCGCCCCGCCTCAAGCGCGCCGTAGCCTGCAGCCTCAGTCATTTCGGGCAGCGCGGGCATGAACCGCACGCGGCCTTGGTCAAACTCAAACCCCAGTGTTACCTCTGGCTTTTGATCTGGTGCAAGCTTCACATAAGAGGTCACCTGATGATATTGAGCATTTTTGATATTTTCTTTCAACCAAAGGCGGGTGTTGGGAATGCCCCACGTGGGCCAAAGCGCCATTAGCCTTTTGTGGGCAAGCTTATCCACATCAAAACGCAGACCCGCTTGCCATCCTTTGGGCGCGGCGCGCACAAAACCTTGAGCCAGATAGGTGCTACCCCCCTCTTGCAAGCTGATTTGGCCTATTTCCAATTGAAAAGGTTTAAGTCTAAGCCGCAGATCCATTTGCGCACCGTCAAAGGCGATGGGTGCTAAAAATACATCATGAGGGTGAAGACCAATCCTGTCCCACTGCAGCTGCAGGCTATAGGCGAGATCGGCGCTCGTTGGGTCAGACAAGAGAATTTGCCCAACGCCTTGACCCTGAAAAACTTTGCTTTTCACATTAAAATAATTTAATTTCAATATATTAAGCGCGTCGTCATAGTTAAAGTTTATGCCTGCCTCTTCAAACCCAATGGTGTCTTGGGTACCTTGCTGTGTCAAAAACCCAGCTCCCATGTCAAGATTGCCCTCAACCTCACGCAGGTTGCCTGACACGGAAAAAATCCCCGCTATACGCCCCGAGATAGGTGCGCTGACGGTCCCCATCCAGCCAAACGGGAAGGCTTGCGCTGCCAAATCAACGGCTTGGATCGCTTCAAACGTGATCGAAAGAGTCCCCTCGTCTCCATTTTTTGGCCAAAACGCATGTATGGTCACTTGCCCATCGGTACCGCCTTTGGTTTGCACGCTTACCCCAAGCTCTAGCCCCACAAGCTCCGCGTCATTTTGCATCGATAGCCTGCCGTCGCCCAGCTCCCACACTTGGCCGGTCATCTTATCGTCAAAGGTCAGCGACAGAGCCTCGCCCGACAAAGACTTAATATTTTCGAGCAACGGGTTCGCGAAATTTTGAGAAATGGCTTGCATCAAAGACCCAATATTTTGAGCGTGGACTACCTCGACGGCACCCTGAGCGATGCTTGAAACCGACTGGGGAGTTTGCGTCCAAACCATATTAAAGACACCTTGGCTATCGCGCTCCA